>SXGT01268226.1_pt1 | contig 31712 bp, 23 predicted proteins | sample 3176221 | NCBI WGS metagenome assembly SXGT01 (sample SAMN11356862, study PRJNA531348) | freshwater metagenome | isolation source: freshwater sample F1-120 | place: China: Fuxian Lake, Yuxi | collected 2017-12-25
CCGTCGATGGTGCGTTCCGCGAGCAAGAACTATCACGATGTCGCGGTCGTCACCGAGCCGTCGCAATATGACGCCATCGCCCAGGAACTGAAGGCGAATCAGGGCGCCCTATCGCTGCCGACGCGCGAACGTTTGGCCGGCGCCGCCTTCGCGCGCACCGCCGCCTATGACGCCGCCATCGCCGGCTACTTCGCGAAAAAACTGGGCGACGCGCAGCCGGAGCGGCTCACGCTCGGCTTCCAAAAAAAACAAAAGCTGCGCTATGGCGAGAACCCACATCAGCCGGCCGCGTTTTACGCGGAGGCAAACGTCAAACACGCCTGCGTCGCAGCCGCGGAAGTGCTGCACGGCAAAGAACTGTCGTACAACAACATCCTCGATCTCGACAGCGCGTTGAACCTCGTACGTGAATTTACTGATCCTGCCGCCGTGGTCGTCAAGCACAACAATCCGTGCGGCGCTGCCGCGTCAGGCTCGCTTTTTGACGCGTTTGCGCACGCTTACGAAGGCGATCCGGTCAGCGCGTTCGGCGGCATCCTTGGCTTCAATCGCGAGGTCGATGAGGCGACGGCCCTGCAAATCACCGAGCCGAATCGCTTCATCGAATGCGTCATCGCGCCGAGCTACAGCAAAGCCGCCTACGAAATCCTGACAACTCGGCCCAAGTGGAAAGCAAGCGTGCGTCTCTTGCAGACAGGGCTGTTGACCAGCGATCCAGCACGCCAGGTCGATTTTCGCCGCGTCGATGGCGGCCTTCTTGTGCAGACCAGGGATGGCGAGGCGGATGACTTTGTGAATGCCAAGGTCGTGACGAAACGCGCGCCGACCGACGCGGAATTGGCCGACCTGAGGTTTGCGTGGCTCGACGCCAAGCACGTCAAGAGCAACGCCATCGTGCTCGTGAAGAAACGCATGCTCGACGGCATCGGCGCGGGGCAGATGAGCCGCATCGATTCCACCCACATCGCCGTGCGCAAGGCGAACGGCCGGGAAAAAGCGAGCGTGCTGGCGTCGGATGCGTTCTTTCCGTTCCGCGACAACGTGGATATGGCGGCCGCCGCGGGCATCATCGCGATCGTTCAACCCGGCGGGTCGGTGAAGGATCAGGAATCAATCGACGCCTGCAATGAGCACGGTCTGGCGATGATCTTCACCGGCGTGCGGCATTTTCGCCATTAGACTGCGTACGCGGGGTAAGCGAGACTCCTATCCCCATGAACAAATCTATTCGACGCGCAACGCGTAGAATCCGGTCTCGTTTCCTTGCAGGCGTGAAGTGCCGGTGATCGCGCGGCCGTCGCCGGTGAAGAGGTGGCCGTTGAATGTCTGAGCCGTGCGCGGATAGGTAATGATGAAGCTGATCTGGTGCGGCGGCGTGTTGCCGACTTTGCCGCTTACCTCGTATTTCTGGCCGTCCTTGTCGGAATAGTAATGGCCGCTGACTTCGCCGTTGTCCGCAACCTTCAGATGAAGCATGCCGGTACGGCGTCCGTCGTCGTAGAGCTTGTATTGCCCATTGAAGTAGCGTTGCTCGAATTTCTCGCCGACGACAAGTTTCGTTGCCTTGATCGAATTCGCTTCAGGGAGATGCTTTGTGACGACGTACAATTCCGCCTTGCCGACGGGTTCCATATAGAAGCCATCCTTGCCATCGACGATGCGCAGATCGGCGGAGACGTTGGCGGGGACGACTTGGCCGATATCGAGATTAAAGCGAAAATCGCCGAAGAGCCGCACATTTTGCCCGGAAGCGTGCGTCGTGCGTTCTGCCCCTTCGCGATAGGTGAGGTAGCGTTCCACGAACACGATCGGCACGGAATCCGTGCCGGAAATTTTCTGCCGCGCGGGCTGGACGAGCAGTCTGGCGTAGCGATTTTCGTTCGTCTTGACGACGATGAATGCTGCATTAATGCCGGGCAAGGCACGGCTGTGCTGCACCATGAGTTCGGGCGTGAGCTTGGCGATCTTCTCGGCGGACTTGGAGTCAGGAATTTTCGCGAGGATGGCGTTGATGTAATTGTCGAAAGCATCGGCGCGCGCGAACGCGGGAAGCAAAAGGAGAATACCAAGAGTGAGATTTGAGCGCAGCATGAACGGCTCCGTACAGCGAACAAAAAAACCGCCCGGCTCAAGTTGAGTCAAGGCGGCTGTATCGTAGCAAAACGATAGATGAAAAGCTCACGCAAAGGCGCAAAGGCGCAAAGAAAACCAACTTTTCTTTGCGCCTTTGCGTGAGACTGTTTTATCGCTTGGCATAGCTGAGGCTCAAGAGCGCGAAGGCAGTCGCGAGGTTGGGATCTTCCTCGCCGAAGCCAGTGCCTCGCCAGGCGCCGTCGGCGCCCTGTCGCTTTTGCAAAGACCGGAACAGTTCCATGCGCCAGTCGTGCTTGGCGCCTTTGGCGTCGACGAACGGCTCCTCGCCGAGAGCATCCATCGCCTTGGCGAAGGTGTGGTAATAATAATAGAGGCCGTTCTTGCCCATGCCGGGATTCTCTTCCAGCGTGTAGTGCTGGCGAACCCAGGAGACGGCCGCGACCACGCGTTCGTCTTTCTTGCTGACGCCCGCGTAGAGGAAGCTCTTCAGGCCGCTGTAAGTCATGCCGCCGAGAGAACGCAAGCCTCCCGCAGCCGTCTTGTATTGGCTCTTGTCGGGGTTGGTCGGATCGTAGGTGAAACCGCCCTTGTCGTCGTCGCTGGTTTTCTTCGCGAAGGGTTGATCATTTTTTTCGCCGGGCAGATTTTGACAACGGCTGATGAATTTGAGAGCCCGCTGCACGGCGGGATCATCCTTCGAGAGGCCAGCGGCAAGCAGCGCTTCGACGGAGAAGCCGGAATTGGACAGATCGGGGCGGCCCTTCTTGTCGTAGCCGAAGCCGCCGTGGGCGACGTGGGCCGCTTCCTCTTCATGCTGAATGCCCTTGATGAAGTCGGCGGCCTTCTTGATGATGGCGTCGTACTTGCCGCCGGTGTTGGCTTCCTTGAACGCCATTAGAGCGACGGCGGTGGTGTAATTGGCGAGGCCCTTGTCGTAGATGCCGCCGTCGTCCTTGGTTTTCTTGCCGAGATAGTCGAGCCCCTTGGCGACGATCGGATCCTGCAAGCCGACGCCATTGCGGACCACGCCCGCCAATACCAACGAGGTGATGCCCGGACCGGCGAACTTGGGCGAAAAGGCGCCGTCGGCGGTCTGGCTGGTCTTGAGGAAGGCGACCGCCTTGTCGATGACGACCTGCATGTCTTTCGGCTCCGGCCCGAATTTGCCCTGGGCAGACTCGACGGCTGGCTCCATGCTGAGCAGCAACCCCGCAGTAAGCATCAAGGTAAGTCCGAAAAGCGTCGCATGTTGGCGTTTCATTCTGAAAATCCTCCGTTGGGAAGTCGTTCGTTTTTCATGGTGGGCGCAATGGTCACGCATTCGCCAGCGCTGGCGATTATTCCACCGCGAAGCGAATCTTGTCAAGGCAGGCTCGTTCCAGTGCGATCTCGCCCAGCAATTCGTGGCGAGCGAGCAGCTTCGTATTCTCCCAGCGTAGCAGCTTGGCCCGTACCCGGTCGAGAGCAAACCCCGGGCCTGGACGGAATGTAATCTCCTGGTCAGGCAAGGCCGGCATCGCGTTTGGTTGTGCAAAAAAGATGCCGCGAACCCGACTCCACGGCAGATCGCGTTTGCCAAACTTGGCGTCGAGTGTGATCGACCGGGCGTTTGCCGATACGATGCGTCCAAAAAGTTGTTCGCCCTGTTCGAGCCAGAGCAAGTCCTGATTCTTGACAAGCGCGGGCCGCGGCAAGCTCGGCAAGCGGCGCGAGACGACGAATTCATCGATCCAGAGTTTGCCATCGGTCCTGGCCGAGCAGCGCAAGCCCTTGGCGCCTTCCTTGTCGGTGAGAGGCGATTCGGCCAGGCAATAGTCATCGACAAAAATGCGCAGCCGCTCGTCGCGCAGTTCAAAGGCGAGCAGGTGCCAGCGAGGCGACGACGGCAACGCGGGCCAGCTTTTTTTGACGTTAGCGCACTGGCAGCCGTCACGGTCAATAATAAGAGCGGGCATGGCATCGCGCGATGAATCGAGTAGGAGTTCACAGGTCCAGCGGAAGTCAGGCGTCTTCTCAGGCAAGAAGAAAAACAGCCGCACACTGCCGTCGCGCAGCGCGGGCTGCCAAGTGCGCGCTGCGCTCTGTCCCGCCGTATCGAGCAGCAAGCTCGACTTTCCGAACACGGCTTGCGCGTGGCTTAATGCTGGATTTCCCGCGACCACCCACGCTTTCAAGTCAATCTCGAAATCGTCGTGCAGGAGCGTCGCGGCATCGTTCGCCCGCTCGATGCCGACGAGCTTCTCGCGTGGAAGCGTGACCGACTGTCCCCAAGAGGTGACGAAGGCAACGCTTTTCGCGTCAACATGCTGAAGCAGGCCGGCGACGTGCTGATCGTGCGGCAACTGCAGTCGATGGAGCAAAGGAATTTTGGGCGGCGGCACAGGTTGTGCGTCGAAACGAATATACGCAATCTCTTTAATCGCCAACGCAGCCCCGACTGCGCGAAAGCTCCAGGCGTCAGTATCTTGTTCCAGGCGACCCGTGTGTGTCTTGCCTGTTCGATCGACGGCCTGGTCCGCGTACGTCAAGCCACCGAGCATTAACAGGATGACGATGGATTGCGGAAAGGATTGTGTCATCGTGGCGCCATCTATCTCGACAAGTCTTCCTCACAATCGTTATAATATCAGTTGCCGCATGCTTCGCCGAACGCCTCGCTCCTCGCTTCAACTTTGGGGAATTTGAACCTTCCAGCTCGTCTTGAGAGATCGGCAGGGAGGCATTATAATGCTTGTGAAAATAAGCACAAACCGGGAGTGCGTGCGTTGACGGACAGGCCGCGAGTTCTGATCTTGACGGGCCAAGCGCCCAGCGTCGCCGACATGTCGCATTTACTGGCGCAGTCGCACGAGCTAGTGGCCGTCTCGTCCTTGCCCGAGGCGCTCGCGCTCATGCAAGCACAGGCCTTCCAGGGGTTCTATATTCCGGACCAAAAATCCGCTCTTTGGAAGTATGTGCAAGCCCTTCTGCTACGCAACAGTTCCTCCGAAATCGACAACCAACAAAAACTCGACGCGCTGCATCAGGCCGGCCGCGAACTCGCATGCCTGCAAAGCGACCTCAGCGCCGACGAACGCATCGAGGTGCTCAAGCACAACATTCGCAAACTCACCCATGATCTTTTGCACTATGACGTGATCGAGATCCGCCTGCTCGATCCGCGCACACAGCTTTTGAAGCCGCTGCTTGCCGAAGGGATGACGCCCGAAGCGGTCGCGCGCACGCTGTACGCCCGGACGGATGCGAACGGCGTCACCGGCTACGTCGCGGCGACCGGCAAGACCTACGTCTGCAACGATACCGCCAGCGATCCGCATTACATCGAGGGCTCGCACGGAGCGCGCTGCTCGCTCACCATCGCGCTGCGCGACGGGGAGCAAATCATCGGCACCTTCAACGTCGAAAGCCCGCAGCACAACGGCTTCAACCCGCAGGACGTGCAGTTCGCCGAGATCTTTTGCCGCGAGCTGGCGTCGGCCCTGCATACGCTCGATCTCCTCGTCGTCGAACGACAGACCACCGCATCGCAATCGATCGAAGCGATCCATCACGCCGTCAGCATTCCGGTCGATGAAATCCTGACCTCGGCGACCTCCCTTCTGGAACGCTGGATCGGTCACGACTCCGAGATGGCGGAAACCCTCAAGAAAATCCTGACGAACGCGCGTTGCATCAAGGAGAACATCCTGCGCGTCGGTGAAGACATTGCGCCAACTGTCAATCCGCTGGTCACGTCCGGCGAGCAACCGTGCCGGCTCAGCCAGCGCGTGCTGGTCGTGGACAACGACGAACGCGTGCGCAAGTCGGCGCACAGCATCCTCGGCCGACTTGGCTGCATCGTGGAGACGGCCCGCGACGGCAAGGAGGCGGTGACGCTCGCCAAGCTAAGCCGCTACGACTCGATGCTCGCCGACATCCGGTTGCCTGACCTGCCCGGCTACGAGGTATATCGCGCCCTGCGCCTGGCGCAGCCAAGCGCGCACGTTATCCTCATGACCGGCTTCGGTTACGATGCCTCGCACTCGATCGTCAAAGCCAAGCAGGACGGATTGCGCCACGTGCTCTACAAACCGTTTCGCGTCGATCAACTGCTGGCCGCGCTGCAAAACACTCCGCCAGGCGATGGAACCGCGAAGAAATGACATCTCCCCTCTCCTTCTGGGAGAGGGGAGAAAGACAAGGATGCGCGCATGACTCCGGAGACGCTGGCCGCCTTCCTGCAATCAGTTGAACGATCTCTCCCCTGGTGGCTCTTACTTCCAGGCGCTTTCGTCGGACACGGCTATCTGTTCATCGTCGCCCTTAACGTCTTCTACGCCTTGCCATTGCCGCGCAAATTGCTGAAGTACACGCGCAAGGCGGATCTACTGATTGTGTTCGCCGGCCCCGTATTGTTCGCCATTCTTTTGGACGTCTTCGATACGCAAAGACTTTCCTGGAACGGCTCTGTGCCAACATTTCTGTCGGCCTACGTCGTCCTCTGCTGGATCGTCGGCGTGGCTATCGCGCCAGTGTGCGAGATCTTTTATCTGCTGCGCCGCCCTGCCCCGCAACTTGTGAGCGAGACCGCGTTGACGGTCGACGTCGCCAAGGAACTCGGCTACGCGCCGCGCGGCAGCGGACGGGACGCGAGACTGTGTGCGTTGCCGCTCAATCAATGCTTTCAGGTCGAGTTCACCGAGAAAACGCTGCTCTTGCCGCGGATACCGCCGGCATGGGACGGTCTGACGATCCTGCACCTGACCGACCTGCACCTGTGCGGCACCCCGGATCGCGTCTTCTATCACTACGTGATGGATCGCTGCATGAAAGCAGGCGTCCCGGATCTCGTGATGCTGACGGGCGACATCGTCGACAGCGACTGGCACCATCGCTGGGTCGTGCCGATCCTGGGTAAATTACGCTGGAACATCGGCGCGTTCGCCATCCTCGGCAATCACGACGGCTGGCGCGACGTTTCGCTCATCCGCCGACGGGTGCGCCGCGCCGGCCTGGTGATGCTTGGCAACAACTGGCAGTCGATCGACGTGCGCGGCGAGCGCATGATCGTCGTCGGCAACGAGGCGCCCTGGTTCACGCCAATGCCCGATCTAGGTAAATGTACCGATGGCGTCTTTCGGCTGCTCTTGAGCCACACGCCCGATCAGATCGCCTGGGCGCGTGCCAACAAGATCGATCTGATGCTGGCGGGACACGTCCACGGCGGCCAGATTCGGCTGCCGCTGCTGGGCTCGGTTTTTGTGCCGAGTCGCTATAGCCGGAAGTACGATTGCGGGACGTTTTTCGCGGACCCGACGATTATGCACGTGGGACGCGGTCTGGGAGGGCAGCATCCGCTGCGGTTTTTCTGCAAGCCAGAGGTAACGCGGATTATCTTGAGGAAGGGAAATCAGCCGTTTGCGGCCTAGCGATCGAAAGCGAGCGCTAAGCCTCAAGCGGCAAATACGAATTCAGCGCTTGAGTGGATCCATCGGCGTGGCCAGCCCTGAATCATCTGTCCGATTGTTCTGCGTCTTCGGGAGATCTTTCTTTCTCTCGGGACGGCTCGCGGTATCCGGCGCTGCCTGATGAACGCCGTTCGGCGCCTGGGCGCGCGGGAAGAATCCGCCCAAGCTCAGGTAGCCGCCAACCAGGAGAGCAATGCACGCCGCAAGGGCCAGACGGCCGCTCGAACGCGACCAGAAGGACACCGGCTCTTTGGTCCGCGTGGACATTGGGGCTTTGAACTTCGGCCACTGCCGCGGCAACTCGGCCTGAAAGAACTCGCCCAGGATCGCGTCCATCTCCGGACGCGCGTCGTCATTCTTGATGATAATGTTATTCATGGCTCCCTTGTACTCCCTGAGCGGTCAAGCGTTCAGCCAGGCGCTGGCGTGCGCGGCTTAGACGCATGTGTACGGCTGTCGGGTTGATCTCCAGCATCTCGGCAATCTTGTTGGTGTCATATTCCAGCGCGTAGCGCAGAGTTAATATTTCTCGGTCCGCGGGCGCGAGGTGCTCCAGCTCTTTTCGCAGCTGCCCGAAGGTCTCCTCACGGGACATGCCGTCAAGGGGCGTATCGTCGTGGCCTTCGACGCCGTTCATCGTTTGTGGCGCTTGCGTGCCGAAACGGCGAAAGGCGCTCTTGGCATGATCCTCCGCTAAATTGCGCGCGACCCGCAAAAGCCAGGCACGCGGATTAACGATGTCGCTGCCGTCCTGCCACTGTTTCCAGAGGCGCAAGAATGTCTCTTGCATGATGTCGAGCGCAACGTCAGCGTTCAGCCAGCGAGCGTAGACAAGTGCCCACACTTCGCGGCTATGACGCTCGTAGATTTCTTCAAATGCCGCTTGGTGCGGAGACTTTTTCGGCCGCGACTTCATGGGCCCTCGTTACCTGCCAGTCACGCAGGCGCCGTCGATCCCTCTCCAAAGAAAACGAATCGGCGTAGGAAATCCAACTTGGTATCCTGTGATTTTTTCTCAATCCGTGGCACACAATGACGGCGCGTAGGTCTTTTGTCCACCATTCATACGATTGGCATCGTATGCCACGTTACCCAGTCACTGCCATATTATCGCGATGTACCAGCTCCTCATAAGGGACGGATCCGAGAACCTCTTGGATTTTCGCCGTCCGCAATCCGAGGATTTGCCCCGCATCATCGGACGAATAGTTGGTCAGTCCACGCGCGAATTCGGCTCCGGTCATGTCGCAAAGGGACACGACATCCCCCGCGCGGAAGTTGCCTTGAATTTCCACAACCCCAACGGGCAAAAGACTTTTCCCATTCTCACGCACCGCGGTTCGGGCACCGTCGTTGATGAACAATTTCCCCTTGGGACGTGCAGTGAGGCCCAGCCAGCGCTTCCAAGCTGGAAGATTGGCGCGTTGAGGCAGGAATAACGTGCCCACCGGCTCGGCGGCGAAAATCGCGTCGAGTACGCCCGGCGACGACCCATTTGCCATAATAACCGATTCGCCCGCCGCCGTCGCCAGACGAGCGGCGCGAAGTTTGCTTTGCATACCCCCCGTGCCGAGGGTGCTTTTGCTGCTGCCGGCCATATCGGTGACGGAACTATCAATATGGCTTACAGTTACGACCTTTTCCGCCTTCGGATCGCTGTTCGGATCGCTGCTGTAAAGTCCGTCAACGACTGTCAGCAAAATGAGCAACGGCGCCTGCAGCAAGTTGGTCACCATCGCCGCGAGGTGGTCGTTGTCGCCGAATCGGATCTCCGCGATACTGACGGTGTCGTTTTCGTTGATAATGGGTAGAACTTGCCATTCAAATAATGTTAAGATGGTGTTACGGGCATTGAGATAGCGTGTGCGATTGTCGAAATCGCCGGCGGTCAGGAGAATTTGTGCGGTGTTGATGTTGTGCCGGTCGAAACACTCTTGATAGGCACGCATCAGAAAACTTTGCCCAATCGCCGCGCACGCCTGGAGATGACGCAGGTCCGCTGGCCGCTTGCCGAGACCGAGACGACCGATGCCCGCTCCAATGGCGCCGGAACTGACGAGAGCAACCTGCCGACCCGAATGACGAATCCGTTGAATTTGATCGGCCAGCGCTTGCAAACGCCTGGAATCGAGGCGACCGTCCGCCTCGGTCAACACGTTGGTGCCGACCTTGACCACGACTGTTTGCGACTGCGTCAGGATTTCCTGGCGAACCGGATCGATCATCGACTCCTCCTCATTGCCGGTCGCGGCTTAGCGTTCGCTTGTACACCTCCGAACGCAAAGCCGTAAGCGGCTGAAGGATAAATTCTTCCCGAAGCAAAAAACTTTTCTTTTTCCGAAAACGTCTGTTTGACGGAGCCTATGCTTCCCTTTATACTAAGGCCGCGATTTGTCTGATCCTCGGTGGGAGGATTTTCCCGTGACGCTGCGAAGAGCATACACCATCCTTGCCATACTTCTGTGCGGCGGCGTCGTTTTTTTCACAACCTCCCCGGCGTTCGCGTTGCCCGAGAATCAGATCCGCAGGCTCGTCAAGGAGGCACGGGACCTCGAGAAGAACGGCCAATGGGACGAAGCTCGCGTCATTTACGAACACCTCCTTGGCCAGCCCGATCATGGCCTCCGGATTCGCGAACGCTATCACGAAGCTCTCCGACGCTGCTGGCAAACCTATCGACATCAAGACACGAGCTACCGCAAAGAAGTTCTCACCGTCGAGTTCAGCCAGGCGCTGCGTATCTACAGTGTCGTCAGCAACACGCTTTTGCACAGTTCCTTGGACAAGAAGAAGATCGATTCCGCCCGCCTCTTCCGCAAAGGGCTAGATGAACTCGACGCCGCCTTGGCCGACCCGCAGTTCATTCGCGAACACATTCCGTCCAATCGGCACGGCGAGGTCGCCGCCTTCCGCGCCATGATGCGCAAGACCTGGGGTAGCGCCAATCAACTCACGCACGACGAGGCCGCCGACCAAATCGCCCGCGTGGCGTTGGCCGCCGAGGTGGCGCTTGATCTCAGCGCGACCGTTGTCGTGATGGAGTTCGCGTGTGGCGCCTGCTACGCCATTGACGAATACACCGTCTACCTGACGCCCAATCAGCTCCGTGAACTGGCGCAAAGCCTGTCGCGGACCGAAGTCATCGGCGTCGGCATCACCTTGACGATCCACGACAATCGCATCGTTGTCCACGAAGTCGCCATGGAAGGCCCCGCGTCGGGCATTCTCGAACGCGGCGACCACATCGTCTCCATCAACAAGAAGGCCGTCGCGGATTACCCTTACAAGGATGTCGTCGAAATGCTGAAAGGTCCATCTGGATCGATGGTCGAGATCCAGTTCATGTCCGCTCAAGACATGATGCTCCGCACGATCGGCATTCCACGCCGCGCCGCCGCCGCCAGCGTCAACGCTTTCCCCTGGCCCGGCACGCGCCTCGGCTACCTGCAAATCAACAGCTTCACCGAGACGACCGCGCAGGACGTTGATGCCGCCATCAACGCTCTGAACAAGGAAGGCATGAAGGGCTTGATCCTCGATCTGCGCGCCAACGGCGGCGGCGTCTTCGACAGTTCCATCGAGACAGCGCGCAAGTTCCTCGCCACCGGAATCATTGCCTCAACGCAACATCAAGATCCCAAGCTAAGCCATATTTATCAAGCGAAGAACCCGAACGCCCTGACGTTGCCGCTCGCGGTGCTCGTTGACGGCGACACCGCCAGCGCCGCGGAAGTTCTTGCCGGCGCGCTCAAGGACAATGACCGCGCCACCTTGATCGGCCAAACCACCTACGGCAAAGGTTGCACCCAGTGCCTTCTCAAACTCCCCGGCGCGACGGGAAACGTCCCGACCGGCGGCTTGAAGGTGACGGTCGCGCGCGTTTTTTCGCCCAAGGGCCTCCCCTATTCCGCGCGCGGCGTGGTCCCGCATATTTTCATCGACGAGAACATGGCAGAATCCGAATCCTCGCTGACCGGGCGCGACGCCTATATCAATCGCGCGATCGAGGAACTCCATCGCGTGCTGCTGTCGCCGAAGTAACGATCCCGCACGGAGCGCGCCATGTCAAGCTCCCATCGATGGATACTCGTCCTCTGCATGTTGCTCACGTTCGGCTCGGCGCATCCGCATGCCGACGCCATTCCTGCCAAGCCTCGCTACGATCCACCCAATGAGAGGACATTCGAGCTCCAGGGCCTGTGGCGTCAGACCTCTGCGGAATTTGAAGGCCGCGCCGGTTTGGGCACGAATTTTTGGCTGATTAGCGCGGACAAGATTACGATCCTGACGCGGGATAACGGCGCCGAGCGGAACAGCGGCTCCTGGACCTATCGCATCGACTTCACCAAGGCCCCTGCCGAACTCGACCTGACACCCGTCGAAAATAACGCGGGCGGTAAAATCACCTACCCTTGTGTCCTTCACCTGGACGGCAGCCGCTTCACGGTTTGCCTGCAGAATTTCCCGCAGCGCGGCCGACCTGCCGACCTGATTTCCCGTGCTGAATCCGGCATCGGCAGGTTTGTCTATGAGCGGGTCAAGTAACGTCAGCGCACTTGTGGATAATACGCCGCCAATCGATCCGCCGAAACACCCATCAACGCCAGGGCCGTCAACGTCCAGTTGCGCAGCGTTTGCTTCACAAGGCCAATCTTCTGCCAGCGTCTCGGCGACACGTGAATCCGTTGCGGCAATACGACGACGCGCCCTCGTTGCGCCAGGCGCTGACTGAAAAAAACATCCTCCATGAAACGAACCCGCGGGAATCCGCCGATCTGCTCAAAATCGCGTCGCCGCAAAAACAGCCCCTGATCGCCGTAGACGACTCCGGTGAAGCGAACACGCGCCGACGCGCAGGCGTCGATAGATCGAAAGCCCCAACCTTTGGCGCTGACACGCATCGAGAAACATCCGGCGACAATCCGCGGTTGAGCGAGGGTGCGCTCGATGGCACGCAATGCGCCAGGATCGAGCCGGCAATCCGCATGGAGAAAGAGCAGCACGTCGCCGCGTGCAGCCTCGGCGCCCGCATTCATCTGAAACGCCCGCCCTGCTTCCGCTATCAACACACGATCCGCCTCGCGTGCCCGCGCCACGGTGGCGTCGCTTGAGCCGCCATCGACGACAATGATCTCGCACGCCCCTTGGGTACGCAGCGAGCGAATCGTGTCCGCGATGCCCTCGGCTTCGTTCCAGGCCGGAATGATGATCGAAATGTTCATCGATGCGCTCATCTTCGTGGAATACGATTCCAATCGTGTTGTTCGTCTAACACGATTGGAATCGTATTCCACCACCAATAAGATCATCCTCATGACCACCGACGTCGCAGCCGAGCAACCCTGGTATCACGAAGGTCTGCGTTTCACCTGCACCAAATGCGGCCATTGCTGCACCGGGGTGCCGGGGTACGTCTGGATTGACGAGGCCGAGCTACGCACACTCGCCGAATTCGTCCAGATGCCGTTGCACGAAGTCGTCGCCCTGCACACGCGCGACACGCATCGCGGCCGCAGTCTGCGCGAGAGGAGCAATGGCGATTGTGTGTTTTATGATAACGCGGCCGGCTGCACGATATACCCGGTCCGCCCCGCCCAGTGCCGCACCTGGCCATTTTGGGAAAGCAATGTGCGGACGCCCACGGCCTGGGAAAAAACGTGCAAAGTCTGTCCCGGCTCCGGCCAGGGAGAGCTGATCGCTCCCGAAGAAATCACGCGGCGATTGAATGTCGTCGAATTATGAAACGTCAAACATCCAGTCCGCGTTCGTTTAGTGTTCGCGCGGCGCAGCTCGAATGTTAGATGGATTACGAAACATCAAGGATCAACCCATGACTCGTATTCTTTCGCTTACCTTCTTCCTCCTCACGGCCACCATCGTCGCCGCCGACGATTGGCCGCAATGGCTCGGCCCCAAGCGCGACGGCAGTTCCGCCGAGATCGTCAAACCGTGGAAAGGGCCGCTCAAGATCTTGTGGAAGGAGACCATCGGTACGGACTCGAAGAAGACCGAAGGCCACGGCAGCCCCGTCGTCGTCAAGGGCAAGCTTTACCTGCACATGGGCACGCCGGGCAAGGCGGAGGAGACGCTCGCCGCCTTCGACGCCGACTCGGGCAAGCCGCTCTGGAAGCAAGCATACCCGCGCGGCCAGACGAAGGCCTACTTCGGCTCCGACCCACGCGATTCGCCCTGCGTGGTCGGCGGCAAGATCTACACCTTCGGCATCACCGGCGTCCTGACGTGCTTCGACGCCGACAACGGCAAGATCCTCTGGCAGGTCGATACCGCGAAGGAATACATGTCCCCCGCCCTCACATTCGGCAGCTCGTGCTCGCCGATCGTTGTCGATGATCACGTCATCGTCAATGTCGGCGCCAAGGGAGCGTCGATCGTCGCCTTTAACAAGAACACCGGCAAAGAGGCGTGGAAGAAGCTCGACGACGGCGCCAGTTACGCCTCCCCCATCGTCACCGGCCAAGGGGAAGTCAAGCAAGTGATCTTCCTCACAGGCAAGGGATTGGTCGCTCTCGCCGCGCAGGACGGAAGCGTTTTGTGGCAACATCCGTTTCGGGACCTCATCAGCGAAAGTTCGACGACGCCGGTCGTGATCGACGACATGTTGATCGGCAGCTCGATTACGCTCGGCGCCATCGGCCTGAAAATGGAGAAGACTGGCGGCGCGCCCGCCGTGTCGAAAGTGTGGACCAGTGGTTCGCTGAACTGCTACTTCGCGACGCCGGTCGCGGTCGGCAAGGACACGCTCTACATGGTGACTGGTTCGCTGCTGGCCAAGAAGGCGATTCTGCGTTGCGTCGACGCCAAGACCGGCAAGGAACTCTGGAGCCGCGACAAGGTCGGCACCTATCATGCGTCGCTCATTCGCACGGGAGACGACAAGCTGCTCCTTGTCGAGGAAAATGGCGATCTTGTGCTGGTCAATCCTGATCGCAAGGAGTACCGCGAGCTGGCCCGGACCAAGATCTGCGGCTCCACCTGGGTGCATCCCGCGCTCGCCAATGGTCGTCTCTACATTCGCGATGAAAAGGAATTGATTTGCGTTGAGTTGCCGAAGTAACGATTTGCGAGACGAACCGAGCCCCGTAAGGGACTCGGCTCGCCTCGCAGGTAATTCCTCTTCCATATCCGTACGTCTCCGCCATACAATGGGCGTCAATCCGACTCAACCCATTCGAGGCGTCGCCATGCACTTGTTGCGTCCTGCTCTTCTCGTGTTATCGTGCTCGTTGCTGGGCTGCACCGGTAGTCCGAGCAATCCCCCGGTCGCGGCCGAGAAACCCAAAGTCGAGGCCGATCTTGTTTTCACCAATCTCTCCAAGAACGCCTACACGAAGCTCGATATTCAGACGCAGAAGGCCGTCGTCAAGGAAGTGCACGAACGGCTCACGCTCACCGGCTGGATCATGGCCAAGCCCGGCAATGAAGTGACACTCACCGCGCCGGCCGCCGGCTATGTTCAGCTTGGCACGGGAGCAATGCTTCCCGTGGCGGGGGATCGGGTTAGCGCGACGACCGAGTTGTTGCAGATCCGGCCCGTGCTGTCCCCCGTCGAGCAGATCCAGGTCAACGCACTCAAACGCAGCATCGAAGGCGAGCTGAAGAAAGCCCTGACGACGCTGAAGACGGCCGAGAGCGATTACCTGCGCATCAAGGGCCTATTCGAGCAAAACTTACGCAGCAAGCAAGAATACGAGTTGGCGCTGAAGGCGCGCGATCACGCCATTGAGGAACGCGACGCCGCCACGGACAAGCTCAAGCTCTTCGCTTTGCCGGCGATCCCCATCTGTTCGCCACAGAAGGGAGCGGTGTTGCAGACGCACGTCGGTACGGGGCAATACGTGTCCGCGTCGGCGCCGCTGGTGACGATCATCGACCTTGCGCCAATGTGGATTCGCGTGCCGGTGCCGGAGTTCGATTTGCCTCGCATCGATCCGAAAGAAAAAGTGTGGATTGCCTGGAGAAATTTCGATAACGACAAGGCGCCGGCCCTGTTTTCAGCGATCCCGACGGGGCGTGTTTCGCAGGTCGATCCGCTCAAGCACACGGCTGACATCTGGTACGAGCTGGAGAACTTCACCATTTTGGGCGTGCCCAAGAAGAAGGCAGGAGGCGAAACGGCGACTCTCCCGGGCAAGGTGGAATGGGCGAATTTCGTCAAGGATCAAATGGTGACGGTGCGCGTGCCGATCGGCAAGAAGGAGAAGGCGACGGTGCTCCCCTACTCCGCCCTCATCTTCGACGCGCACGGCCACGGCTGGATCTACGTGGAGCGGCCACAGAAGGACAGCAAACATCAATTCGAGCGGCGTCCCATCGAACTGGTCGGCGCCGAGGACGAAAATGTCATCGTGCGGACGACTCTGACTGGCGGCGAACCGGTTGTGACCCGCGGCGCCGCAATCCTCTTCAGCCGCGACTTCCACAAGACGCCGCTCAAGATCGACGGCGAAGACGACTAACCAGCCCGCAGCGCAAGCAAGGTAGCGCGAATCCCTTGCTTGCGCTGCGGGCTAGTGGAGTACGCACCCATGCTGCGCTGGCTGGTCGAAATTTCGCTGAAGCACCGCTTCGTCGTCGTGATCGCGGGGATCATCCTCCTGGTCTACGGCGGCTACGCGGCCACGCGCGCGCCGCTCGATGTTTTCCCCGAATTCGCGCCGCCGATCGTCGATGTGCAGACCGAAGCTCCCGGCATGTCGAGCGAGGCCGTCGAAAATCTCGTCAGCATCCCGCTCGAAAGCGCCCTCAACGGCATACCGCACATGACCAAGCTGCGCTCAAAATCAGTCCAGGGCGTGTCGCAGGTGATGATGTACTTCGAGCACGGCACCGACCTATTCAAGGTTCGCCAGATGGTGAGCGAACGCGTTGCGCTGGCGGCGGTGAAGCTTCCTGCGCAGGTGCAGGCCCCGCGCGTCATGCCGCCGCTTTCGTCAACGAGCCGCGTGCTGCACATCGGCTTGACGCCCAAGAAGAAGGAAGACCTCGAGGAAGACGAGCCTCTTTTGGATCAAACCGAAGTCTCCGTGCTGCTGCGCTGGGTGATCGAGCCGCGGCTCCTGCGCGTGCCCGGCGTCGCAAACATTTCGACCTACGGACAGCACGACAAGGTCTTTCATGTTCTCGTCAAACCGGAGGACATGCGCGCTCATGGCGTAACGCTTGAGCAAATCAAGAAAGCAGTGAAAGACTCGGTTGTGCATGGCAGCGCGGGCTTCCACGACGCCCAACAACGCATTGCGGTGCAGTATTCCGTCAAAATCAAACACCCGGAGGATCTCGCCCGGATCGTCGTCGCCCATCGCGACGGCGCCGCTATCGTGCTCGCGCAGGTCGCCGATCTCAAGACCGGGAATCCCCCCTTCATCGGCGAAGGAGTCGTGCAGGATGAAGCGGGATTGTTCGTCGTCGTCGAGAAGTATCCCTGGGCCAACACGCTCGAAGTCACCCACGAAGTCGAAAAAGCGATGGAGGCGCTGCGGCCCAGCATCCCCGGGGTCAAGATCACGTCGCGCATCTTCCGCCCGGCGACCTTCATCGAGATCGCCCTCGCGAATTTGCGTTTTGCCATGCTCCTTGGCTGCATCCTGGTTAGTCTGATCTTGATCGCATTTCTCTTCGAATGGCGTACAGCCGTCATCAGCTTGACGGCGATCCCACTCTCAATCATCAGCGCCGTCATCGTCCTGACTCATTTGGGCATCACGATCAACACGATGGTGCTGGCGGGCCTGGCCATCGCGGTCGGCGAAGTCGTCGATGACGCGATCATCGATGTCGAGAACATCGTCCGCCGGCTAAAAGAAAACGCCTCCCTCACCCCCAACCCCTCTCCCACGGGGAGAGGGGAGAGTCTGGCGCCGCGCTCGGCGTTTCGCGTTGTGCTCGATGCCTCGCTGGAGGTGCGCAGCGCCGTCGTCTACGCAAGCTTCATCGTGACGTTTGTCTGCTTGCCGATCTTCTTCATGACCGGCGTCGCAGGAGCGTTCTTCCGGCCGCTTGCTCTGGCTTATGTGCTGGCAGTGATGGCGTCGCTCGTGGTCGCAATCCTCATCACGCCGGCGCTCTGCCTGATCTTGCTGCCAGGACATGCGGAGAAAACGGGCGACCCCTGGCTATCGCGTGTCATTCGCGACGGTTACCGCACGCTGCTGCCTCACGCCCTGCGGCGGCCGATCGCGATTTATGTCGTACTCCTCGGCGCCATGCTCGCGGCCGGTGTCGGTTTCTTCCAACTCAAGGAAGAGTTTCTCCCCGAATTCCAGGAGACCGATTTCCTCATGCACTGGGTTGCAAAGCCGGGAACCAGCCTCGACGTGATGACGCACGATATCAAACGCGTTGGCCGGGAAATGCTCGATGAGACCGACGTCAAGGAGTTCGGTTCGCACATCGCCCGCGCCGAGGCCGGCGAGGAAATCTACGGCGCCAACTTCTCCGAGCTGTGGGTCAGCATCGACGGCTACGACGATTACCAACTCGCCCGCCGCAAGATCGAGCGCGTGATGGCCCGCCATCCGGGCTTCGAGCACGATCTGTTGACGTATCTGCAAGAGCGCATCAAGGAAGTCCTCTCCGGCGCCGGTGCGTCGGTCGTCATGCGCGTCTACGGGCCGGAACTGGACGGCCTGCGCAAACGTGCCGCCGAGGTGAAGGACCTGATTGAAGCGGGGATGGACAAAGAGGGCCAGGTCGCCGGCGTGGTAAATTTGAAGATCGAGGCGCAGGTGCTCGTGCCGCAGATCAACCTCGCGTTCGATCCCTACAAGATGCGCGACTACGGCCTGAAACCCAGGGAGGTCGGCGAGGCAGTGACGACATACCTCAACGGCACAATTGTCGCCGAATCGCACCAGGCGCAGCGAAAATTCGACATCGTCGTCAAGGCGCATCCCAATGCAACGCGGCATCTGCCCGACCTCGAACGGCTCTTGATCGACTTGCCGAACGGCAAAGGCATGGTCCCCTTGATGGCGATCGCCAGGCTAGAACGCGTCAGTGCCCCAAATTCGATCCGCCACGAAAAAGCGTCGCGCTGCATCGACGTCACTTGCAATGTCAAGGGGCGCGATCTCGGCAGCGTCGTGCGCGACATCGAAGCACGTCTGACGCCGCTGCGGGAGCGCATGGGCCATGAGGGCTATCGCGTCGAGTTGGAAGGCGAATACAAAGCCCGCGCCGAAAGCCAACGGCAATTGTTCTTCTACAGTCTGTTCGCGCTGGTCGGCATCGCGGTGATGCTTTACATGGATTTTCAATCGGTCCGCCTGATGCTGCTCGTGCTCTTCACGCTTCCCTTCGCGCTCATCGGCGGCGTCGGCGCGGCGCTGCTGACCGGCGGCGTGCTCTCGCTCGGTTCGCTCGTCGGCTTCATCACCGTGCTCGGCATCGCGGCGCGCAACGGCATCATGCTGGTCAGTCACTATCGCCACCTTCAAATCGAGGAAAAAATGCCGATCGGTCCCGAATTGCTCTTGCGCGGCGCCCAGGAGCGCGTCGTGCCGATCCTGATGACCGCGCTGGCCGCGGGCCTCGGTTTGTTGCCGCTCGCGATCAGCGGCAGCAAACCGGGCTACGAGGTCGAGTATCCGATGGCGATCGTGATTCTCGGCGGGCTATTCACGTCGACCTTGCTCAACTTGATCGTTCTACCGGTGCTGTATGGGCATGTTGCGCCGACGCCTATCAAAGATGAGGATCGGTCATGATTTGCGAGGTTGGACTGGCGAGGACTATCGCAATTTGCGATAATCAAGGTTGACGGAACGACATCGGCAATTATGCTGTGGTATAAACGAGCGCCGCCATGCGAATAATCTCTCGAAAAAGGCTGCGCGAGTTTTGGTGCGTCCGAAAAGGGGACGCGGCCGTTGCCGAACGAGATCTGTCAACTTGGTATAAGCTGGCTCACGCTGCCGAATGGAAGGATTTTGCCGACTTGAAGCAGACGTTCGGTTCAGCAGACCAGGTCGGCAACTGTGTGGTGTTCGATGTGGGAAATAATCGTTTTCGACTGATCGGCCGGGTGCGATACGCTAGGGGAATAGTCTATGTGCTGCGTATAATGGATCACAGGGAGTATGACAAACGGAACTGGATCGATGACTGCGGATGCCACAAACCGCCGCCGCAAAGGACGACGAATCCGCTGGCACGCGGGAAGTCGTCCAGTCGCAAGCATCCAGGAATGAGGTAGTTCATGGCTGTCAAGAACGCGGCGCGGTCGCTGCCGGCGACGTACTTTGCCCTGATCCGGAAGTTCCCGCTCACGCACATCTGCGACGACGAGCAACTCGAAGCGGCGCTGGCGATGATCGATCGACTGCTCGAACGCGACCTGGACAAGGGTGGAGAAGCGTATCTGGACGCGCTGACCGATCTCGTCGAGGTTTACGAAGAAAAAAATGTCCCCATCCAAGACGCCACCGAGGCGGAAGTGCTGCGTGAATTGATGCGCTCCAACGGACTTACTCAGGAAAAACTTGCCGCCAAGAGCGGCATCGCGCAATCTACCCTCTCCGCCGTGCTCAGTGGCGCTCGCTCGCTGACTAAAGAGCAGGTAATCGTTCTGGCCAGAATTTTCAACGTGTCGGCAAGCGCGTTCATGCAGGCCATGTAGGAACTTGGCACCTGGCCCCAAAAAAACCGCCTGCGACGCAGCAGCGAATGCTACGCCGCAAGCGGCGAATGGTGAGAGTCGGGATTGAACCGACGACCCCAGCCTTTTCAGGGCTGTGCTCTACCAGCTGAGCTATCTCACCCGGACGACCTTTTTTTATCGGCAGTGTCGCAAGCGGTCAAGAACAGTTTGACGATAATAGAATAGCGGACATCCTCGCACAGAAAGGCAATAATTCATGGCACGTCGATTCCTCAGCGCCGCATTGTTGTGTTTGTTCGTCTTGTCGGCGTGCGCCGACGTCGGCCGGGCCCAGGACGCACCCAAGGCGTTCGTGATCGTGGTAGGTATTTCAACCTATGACGATGCAAAGATTCAACCGCGCCGCCATGCCGAGGCGGACGCCCGGGCGCTGCACGAATTGCTGTCCCACAAGGAATATTTCGGTGCGGACGCGACGAACGTGCGGCTCCTCTTGAATAAACAGGCGACGCGCGCCAACATCCTGAATGCGCTCGGGAATGTCGCCAAGCAGGCGCAGCGCGATGATCGGGTGCTGTTCGCGTTCTTCGGGCGCGGCGGCGGCGCGGGGAAACGCGTCGGGCTATTCGGCGTCGATGCCAACGTGAAGAAGCCGGCCGATTCCGCCATCACTGCCGACGAAGTCACGGAGGTCTTGAAGCCGCTCGCCAGCGAACGCGTCTGCGCCATTATGGACGTGCATCTGGGCGGGTTCGAGAACAGCGACAAATCGCTCGAGGAGGCCGACGCTCAGGACTTCGTGCGCATGTTTCTCGGAGATGAACGCGTGTGGGGCTATCTGCCGCCAATAGGCCGCGCGGTATTTGTCGGCGCCAACCCGATCAAGGCGCCGGCGGAACTGCAACAACACGGCGTCGCGGCCACGGCGCTGCTCGACGCTCTCAAAGGCGCCGCCGACCAGGACGGCTATGAACCGGACGGCCGCATCCTCGTCACGGAGCTGGAAAAACACCTGAAAACGCATGTCTCTCGCCTCGCGCGCGAGCACGGCAAGACCAAGGATGAACGCGATTACCAGCTCTCGTACTTCCCCGGCCGGTTCAGCCATTTCCCCGTCTCACGCAATCCGGCGGCCTACGAGGCACAGGCGAAACTGTCGGCGAATTTCGCCAAGGTCGCCGGCGAGGCGGCGTTGCCCAAAGACGTGCTCGACGAAGGACAGCGGTTGCTCCGCGTCATGCCAAGCGCCAAGTCGATGCAAGATTTACGCAAGGTCTATCAGAGTTTTGCCGGCGGGAGCCTCAAGTCTGCCGATTTTATCAGGCAGCGTGACGAGATCAGCAGGAAGCTCGCCATGTCGAACACGGAGGCGCAAGGCTTCGGCCGCTCGATCATGCAGGCGATCGGCATCATTCGCCGGGAATTTCATGAAGAACTCAAGGCGGCGCCCCTCGTCGCCTGGAGCGTGCGCGGACTCTACCAGGAGATCGACGAACCGCTGCCGAAGGAATTGGCCGCCCGGCTCGATGCCGCGGGCACTCTGGGCGACGCCGAGCTGACTGCCCTGATCGCCGACGCCCGCCAGCGCCTGGGCAGGCGCGAGGACCTCGCCGACAAGAAAGACCTCGACATCGCCTTGCGCCACATGACGCAGGAGATCCGCGACAAGTACACGCGCTATTACGACGCCGTCGAGGGCAAACGCTTCACGGACAGCACCACGGGCAAGTTCGCGGGCATCGGCGTGCAGATTCGCCGCGACAGCTCGCAAAACGCGATCCGCATTCTCACGGCGTTCAAGGACGGCCCCGCGTTCAAGGCCGGCCTGCGCGGCGGCGATCTGCTCGTCTCCGTCACGCGCCTCGTGGACCCTGTTGACGGCAAGCGTCTGCCGAAGATCGAACCCGTCTCCACCGCGGAACTCGACGTCTCCGATGTCGTCAAACTCGTCCTTGGCAAACCGGGAACCAAGATCCGACTCGGCGTTCTCAAGGCGGGCGAGAAGAACCCCGCCGAACTCGAAGTCGATCGCGATTGGATCATGCTTGAATCCGTCGTCGGCTACCAGCGCAAGGCCGACCACACGTGGAATTACCTGCTCGACGACAAGACCGGCATCGGCTACATCCGTTTGCTCGAATTCTCGGGGACCTCGCCGCAGGATCTCCGCAGAATCGTCACCAGCCTAAACGAGCAAGGCATGAAGGGGCTTGTCCTCGATCTGCGCTTCAATCCAGGCGGCCTCCTGCGCACCGCCATTCAGGTCTCCGACATGTTCGTCGAAGACGGCGTTATCGTCACCATCAAGAGCCGCAACCTGCCCGATCGCAGGAATGCCGCGACCGGCGCCGGGCGCGAGTCGAAGTTCCCGATGGTCTGCCTCATCAACGAACACTCCGCCAGCGGCAGCGAAATCCTCTCCGCGTGCTTGCAGGACCACAAACGCGCGCGCATCATCGGCGAACGCAGCTACGGCAAGGGGACCGTCGCGGGGCTGTTCGAGTTCTCGCCCAGCAAGGCCCTCTTCACCGTCAGCAACGCCAGCTTCTGGCGGCCCAACGGCAAGAACCTCAATCGCTTCGCCACCAAGGGCGGCGAGGACGAGGACTGGGGCGTACGGCCCGACGAAGGCTTCCACGTCAAGCTCACCAACCAGGAACGCCTCGACCTCTATCAACATCTGCTCAAGAGCGAGCACATCGTCCGCCAGATCGAGCCGCGCGCGGACGACTTCCGCGATCGGCAACTCGACAAGTCGGTCGAATACCTGCGCAGTCAGATCAAGTGAGTAGGGCAAGGGCAGAAAAATCGCGATCGTTCACCATCAGGAGAGTAGCGCCGGGCGGGATGAACGGGTGCGGTGATTGTGGACGGCGGCGGGACGCTCTTGCGATTCGTGTCCACCATAATGCCAGCGTTGGTTTGACCATTCACGACGCCGGAGCGTCGCACCACATTGTGGTACGACGCTCCGCGTCGTGAACGGGTACATTGGATTCTGCCGCTCGCCTTGGTCTCACATCTCACGCTTGTTTTCTTCCATCTTGGCCAGGCGTGCGCGTAAGGGCCGCAGCACCAGCAACGCCAGGAGCGCTGCGATGCCATCGGCGGCGATCATGACGATGAAGACTGGAACCCAGCTGCCCATTTGCGTGCGCAATTCGTCACAGAGGATTATCAGCAACGACGCAGCGCCCTTGGCGGTATAGAGCAGACTGTAATTGGTCGTGGCAAACTTGCGGCCGAACATGTCGCCGCTCACGGCCGGAAAGAGACTGAAGACGGCGCCCCAGCCGAAAAAAGCCAGTCCGGACATGAGAACAAACAAGATCGGGTCGTGGGCGTTCTGGATAAGGAAAAAGAGCGCGACGCCTTCGAGAGCGAAGGCCAGGAAAATCGCGATCTCCCGGCCGATGTGGTCGGAGATCCAACCGAACACAGGCCGGGTGAGACCGCCCATGACGCGATCGATTTCCATGGCCAAGGGCAAGGCAGCCGAGGTAATCCACAGGAGGGTGACGGGCATGTCGGCAACCCCGAAGTTTCTGGCCATGGGCGCGATATACCCCAGCATCAGCAGGCCGGGAAGCGCTCCCATGATCATCATGAAATAGACGAGCCAGAAGCCAGGAGCACGCAACATTTCAGCGGGCGTGTAGTCGCGCCCCGATTGCAAGATCTTGGATTGCGTGGGAGCCGGCACCTCGTCGGGTCTGGGAAAGCGCACGATCAACGCGGCGAGGATGATCACCAGTCCCTGTCCAAGGCCGAACCACAAGAATGCCTGCTCGTAACCGTGCTCCAGGATGGTCCAGCGGACGGGCCGGACCGTGGCTGCCGCGCCAGCTCCGAAGGCTGCGGCCGTGAGGCCCGCCGCCAGACCGCGCCGGTCAGGGAACCATTTCAAGGCACTGCCCATACTGATGCTGTAGACGATCCCGGAGCCGCAGCCCGCCAGCACCTGGGCCGCATACAGGATCGGCAGCGAAGACGTATTGGCATTGATGATCCAGCCCAGGCTGGCCAGGACGCCGCCGCTCATCAGAAGCTTGCGTGGGCCGAATCGCTCGGCCAGATACCCTTCCAGTGGCACCAACCAGGTTTGTGCCGGGACGAAGAAGAGGAACAGAGCACGCTGAATTTCCACCTCTTGCCAGCCAAATCGCTCTTGCAAGGGCAGGACGAACAGCGTCCAGGAATACTGAAAATTGGCGACGGCGACCATGCCCGTGATGCCGGCGACGAGTTGCACCCAGCGGTTGGAGAAGTTCATGACGGATCCCGGAGCCTGTGTTGCTGCTCTCACCGTTTTACGGGGTCGGCGTCCGGAATCCACGGGGCGTCATGGCCCGACTTTTTTCTTGTCGTAATCGTAGCCGGCTTTGGGGGCAGGACGCGGCGAACTCTTCGGCGGTGTCACGCCGGCGGCGAGCATTACGCGATGCAAGGCGGCAACCGTCTCCGGCGACGGCCGGAAGTTGAGCCCCGGCCGATGACCCTCGGCAATCACAATGGGCGTCAAGCCGGTTTTGTTCGCCTGATTCCAAACCACGATCTTGGCGCCGTTGTCGGCGAGCAGTTGCACGACCTTGGGGTGATTCCGGTAGGCGGCGCCGTGCATCGCGGTCTCGCCGTTGCTGTCGATGCCATTGATGTCCGCACCAAGTTTGAGTAAGAGTTTGACGACCTCGAACACTGCCGGCTCCGTGCCCGCCGCTTCTTCGGGGGCGCCCACGCCGACACCGGTCGCGGCCATCAAAGGGGTGGAGCGTTGGGAGTTCGGCAGCAGCGGATCGGCGCCCAGTTTGATGAGTGTTTGCAAGAGCGGCAGGTCCGCTGTGGAGGCCGCCGCCAGCACGGGAGTCGCGCCGGGCTTGTTCAAGATGCCGCGCCCCGACAATCCGACCGTGGATTGCAGATTCACCTTGGCGCCACTGGCAACCATTTCCTTGACGAATTCAAGGCTCGTAAGCTTGCCCGATCCGATTGGCGGCGGATCGCCTTCTTCGTCGTCGCCACGGTTTGGCTTGCGGACCCAGGAAACCAGGTGCAACGCTCCGTAGCCCGCACGCTGGTCATTCGGGTCGGCGCCGGCTTTCACGAGCGCGATCGCCAGTTCGAAGTGGGCGTTTTCCACGGCCATGAGCAACGCGCTGGTTCCCGGTTTGGGGCCGCGCGAGACGCCTGCCTTGGTCTGAATCGCGTCGTTGACGTCGGCGCCCGCCTTCAGCAAAACGCGGACGACTTCGGTCTGGCCTTCGCGCGCCGCAAAGAGCAACGGCGTAAATCCGGACGGCACCGGCTTCTTGAACTCCGCTCCGGCGGCTAGCAACATGGACACGACGTCCGCGTGCCCCTCGGCCGCGGCCCACATCAGGGCGCCTTGCCCCTTGCGGTCCTTGGCATTCACGTCGGCGCCGCGTGTGAGCAGCGCTTTCACCGGGCCCGCCTTGCCCGTGCGGGCCGCCGTCATCAACGCCGTCTCGCCGCCGCGCTGCGTCGTATTGGCATCCGCGCCGGCTTTGAGCAGTAACTCGACGATCTCGGCGTTGCCGTTCGTGCAGGCCAGCGCGAGCGGCGTCACCGCATAGCGATTGGCGACTTTAACGTTGGCGCCCGCTTGGATCAGGAGTGTCGCCGCCGGCAAGTCGTCGTGATAAGCCGACCAATGGAGAGCCGTCATACCGTCGGCCTGCGTGGCGTTGACATCGGCACGTTGCTTGAGGAGCGTGGCGAATCTTACGCGATCCATCTTTTCCGCGGCATCCGCCAAGGCGGCGGCAGGTTGCGCTAGCGCCGGACCGCCGGTTAGCAGCAACAAAAACAGGCACGTGGCTCCGTTTCGCTTCCTGGTCATTGAACTTGACTCCGCGTCAGTGCCGCACCAGCAGAAAGGGATTTCGCGTGAATGCCAAGATACGATATCGCCTGAACCGAAACAAGCGCCAGATCCTACGCCGGCTCGATAAAACCAACCCGAAAGAAAAACTGCTGCGTCCGGGGCTCTAGCCAGACTCCTACCTGTTGAAAAGTCAGGCTGGAAAGCCATCGAAAAACGGCAAAAACAGGCTCGCCGAACGCGAAATCGATTTTCACGCACCCCTCTTGAATTCGCGCGCACGCGGCTTATAATCCATGAACAGGCGAATTATCTGCCGCGCGCGGGTGTAGCTCAGTGGTAGAGCGTCACGTTGCCAACGTGAATGTCGTGGGTTCAAGCCCCATCACCCGCTCTTGATGATTGACCGCACGTGTCAGGATCCTTTCTCACCAAAAGGGTCCTGACGCCTTTTTTGGAGCCGATCATGAGCGAAGGAACCGAAACCGCCACACCTGAAACCGAACCAATCAACCCGGAAGCGACGGCCGACACCAAGGAAGAAAAGCCCAAGATCAAGCAAACCGTCGAAATCAAGGACATCGGGCCGTGCAAGAAGCACATCAAAGTGCTGATTGACCGCACCGCCATCAACGACAACTTCGAGAAGAAGTACAAGGAGCTGGTCGGCGATTCCTGGATCCCCGGCTTTCGGCCCGGCAAGGCGCCCAAGACCATCGTCATGCGCAAGTTCAAGAAGGACGTCCACGATCAGGTGCGCGGCGAGATCCTTCTGAGCAGCCTCGAACAGCTGGCCGAGGAGTTCGACGTCGCGCCGTTGAGCCCCCCCGATCTCAATCCCACCAAGCTGGTCATCCCCGACAACGCCGATTTCATCTACGAATTCGATGTCGAAGTCCGTCCTCATTTCGATCTGCCGACCTACAAGGGGCTGAAACTCAAGAAGCCGACGCGCGCCTTCACGGATGTGGACGTGGATGAAGAACAAAACCGCCTCCTCTCGCGCGACGGGCAAATGGTTCCCAAAGACGGCCCGGCCGACAAGGGAGACTTCGTCATCGTCGATATGGTGACGATGTTCGGCAACGAAAAGATCGGCGAGGCCAAGGAAAGCACGCTGCGGGTCGACGACACGCTGACGTTCAAGGATGGCGTCGCGCCGAAGTTCGCGGAACAGGTCGTCGGCGCCAAGGCAGGCGACAAACGCACGATCGAGATCGCCCTGACCGACGCCGTCTCCGGGACGCGTCTGAAAGGGCAAACCGTGCAGGCCATTCTCGACATCAAAGATGTCAAAAAACTGCGTCTGCCCGACCTCGACGAACAGTTCCTGGAACGCTTCCAATGCAAGACGGTCGATCAATTTCGCGAAACGATTCGCGTCGTGCTGGACCGTCGTCTGGAGTACAACCAGCGCCAGTCGGCACGCGAACAAGTGCTTGGCCTGATCACCGCGTCGGCGACCTGGGAATTGCCGCAAGACATGCTGCAACGCCAGGCCCGCAAGACGCTGGCGCGGCGCGTGATGGAAATGCGCGAGGCCGGCATCGGCGAGGACGAGATCAAGTCACGCGAACGCATCCTGCAGCGCGATGTGTTGTCAACGACGGCTCAGGCCCTCAAGGAACACTTCGCCTTGCAGAAGATTGCCGAAGAGGAGAAGATCAACCTGGAGCAGTACGAGATCGACGAGGAGATCAACCGCATCGCCGATCAGTATAACGAATCGCCGCGCCGCATCCGTGCCCAGTTCGAGCGCGAGGAACTACTGGAAACACTGGCGGCCCAGCTCATCGAACGCAAGGCGCTGAACCTGATCCTCGAAAGCGCCGAGTACGAAGAGGTAGCGATGGGCAAGGAAAGCGGCATGGCCAGCAGCGATACGCAAGCCGTCCCGGGCGAGATGTCCGACCCGACCGCCGCGCCGCCGGAACCCAAGCCGGGCGACGAAGCTGCCCCCTGACGATTTGGCAACGATACCACTTAGGCGACGGGCAGTTGGAAAGATACCCTTAGCCAATGCAACGCGGAGCGTCGCACCACATTGTGGCACGACGCTCCGCGTCGTGAACGGGTACATTTGATATTGCCGCTCGCCTTACGACGCGGAGCGTCGTGCCACGATGTGGCGCGACGCTCCGCGTCGCGTTTAGCCCAGGTCGTCCAATGCCTTCAACAGGCGATCAATCTCGGCGATCGTGTTGTAATGCACCATACCCAGACGAACGAAACCGCCTGTCGCTTCCAGGCCGAGCTGCTCGGACACTTCGACCGCGTACATATTGCCGGCCCAAGAATAGATTTGTTTGCTGGCAAGGTAGGCGCTCAGATGGGCCGGCGACACATCCTTGCAGGTGATTGAGATCGTCGGCACGCGCTGGCAAAGTCGATTCAGGTCGCGCACGCCCCAGACGCGGAAGCGCGGTCGGCTCGCCAATCCCGTCAGCAAATGCTTGCTCAGCGTTTGCTCGTAACTCTGAATGGATGTCATCGCCTGCCGGAGCCTCGCCCGGCGATCAGCCTGCCCGTCGGCCAGCGCCGCGAGATACTCGACCGCGGCGGCAACCCCGGCGATGCCCTCGTGATTTTGCGTCCCGGTCATCCATTTGCCCGGCAGGTCATTCGACGATGGCCGCACCTTGTAGCAGGGCAGCGATGCGAGCAATTCGCGCCGGCCCCACAGGACGCCGACGTGCGGGCCGAAAAACTTGTACGCCGAGCAGGCGAGAAAATCGCAGCCAAGCGCCTGCACGTCGACTGGGCCGTGCGGAGCGTAATGCACGGCGTCGAGAAAGACCGTCGCACCGACGCGTTTTGCCTCGAGCGTGATCGTGGCTGCGTCGTTCATCGTACCGACGCCGTTGGACGCCAGGCCGACCGCGACCCACTTCGTCTTACTCGATAGCTGTTTGCGAAAGCTGTCGAGATCGAGAGTGCAGTCTTCTCGATGGATATCGATCCAGCGCACCGTCGCCCCGGCGTCCCGCGCGGCCAGCGTCCAGGGCGAGACGTTGGCGTCGTGGTCGAGCCGGCTCACGATGATCTCGTCGCCAGGCTTCAATACCCTGGCCAGAGATCGGCTCATCTGAAACGCCAACGAGGTCATGTTGTTGCCGAAGACGATCTCGTGTGGCGACGGCGCGTTAAGTAGATCGGCCATCGCTTGATGGGCGCCATCGAGAATGCGATCGGACTCGACACTGGTGGCGAAGACGCCGCCGTGATTGGCGTTGGTGTTCGTGAAATAGCTAACGACGGCATCGATGACCCGCTGCGGCGTTTGCGTGCCGGCGGGGCCGTCGAAGAAGACAGCCTCGGGGCGGTTGGTCAGGCCGGGGAACTGGGAACGGAGGTTGGCGGGAATAATCATGGATTGAGGTCCGGATTGATTCGTTTAGCGTTCGCGCGGCGCGATCCGAGCGCTAAACAAAAACGGCAGGGGTTGGTCAATCGATGCCACCCAACTAACATAATCACCGATTCGCCCACTTGCCACCCATCATCACCATGACGCCAATCATACCCGCCACCGTCATCGGCAGCTGGTCCTTTCCGGGCTGGTATGCGAAATTCTGCGCGGATGTCGCGCGCCACCCCGACAGCTTCGGCACGGACGATCGCGCGGAGGCCCTGGGCGACGCGGTACGGCTCGCCATCGACGATCAGCTTCGGGCAGGCGCCGACATCGTCACCGACGGCGAGATGCAGCGCGTCGATTTCAACCTTGGCTTCTACGACTTTCTCGAAGGACTTAAGCCGTTGCCGAGCGCGCGGCATTGGGGCGCGCCCGCCCACGATCAGCGCAGCCGCTACGTCTGCGTCGCGCCTCTCGCAGCGCCGCGCGGGCTGGGGCTTGTCGAGGAGTACCGCCGGCTGAGGCAATTCACGAACGCCGCCGTCAAGGTTCCGGTCCCAGGCCCATTCACGCTCGCGGGCTGCATCCAGGTCGGCGAAGTTTACCGTAATCGCGAAGCCGTCACCGCGGCGCTTTTACCGATCGTCAATTACGAGATGAAAAAGCTCGCGGAGGCGGGCGTCGATTTCATCCAGCTTGATGAGCCGAGCTTCGCCTGCCATCCGCAGCATCCCGAGCAATTTCTCGACATCATCGAACGCACCGTCGCCGGCGTGAAAGCTAAAATCAGCATGCACATGTGTTTCGGCAACTATCGGGGCCGGGCGGTCGGCTGGCGCAGCTACGCACCGCTGTTTCCACACCTGGCGAAGGCCAAGGTGCAGCAGCTCGCCCTCGAATTCGCAAACCGGGAAATGGCCGAGATCGAGCTGGTCAAGCAAATCTCGGCGCCGATGGAGGTCGCGGTCGGCCTGGTCGATGTCAAAAATACTTGGATCGAACCGCCGGAACTAGTGGCCCAACGACTGCGCCAAACCCTAAGATACATCGAACCGGAGCGCCTGCATGTGACGCCCGATTGTGGATTCTCGCAGACCGCCCGCTTCATCGCTCAGAAGAAACTTGTGAGCATGGTAGAGGGCGTCAAGATTGTGCGGCGCGAACTGGGGAAATAACCGCATTCGGTTGATCGTTTGCGCGGCGCCGCGCGAGCGCTAAGCCGCAATCGGCGTGAGTGATTACATGATCGAACCGTACGTCGCCATCCGTGTCGTCATGATGCCGCGCGACACCAATCCGCTGGGGTCGATCTTCGGCGGCGTCATTCTGAGCCACATCGACTCGGCGGGCGCCATCGGCGCGCGGCGTGCGGTGGCGAAAGCAGGCGGGGTGTTGCCGTTCCTCGTCACGGTCGCGATCAACCGCGTTGAGTTCCATCAGCCCGTGCTCGTCGGCGACGTCGTTAGCTTCAGGACGAGCCTCGTGAAGATGGGCCGTACGTCGATCACAATGCACGTCGCCGTCGAATCCGAACGCGGCGCCGACCTGTTGCAAGTGACCGAGGCCGAGATTGTTTACGTCGGCATTAATCCGCACGACCGAAAACCGCAGCCATTGTTGCCGGAAGGGGCAGCGTAAGAGTATATTCGTTTAGCGCTCGCCTGTCGTCGCGCAGAGCTAAGCAATCACGCAGGAGGAGAGCCATGTCGTACACCGCCATGCACTTGTATTTCGATGATGTACAAGTGGGCCAGGAATGGGAATCGCTCGGCCGCACCGTGACGGAGGCAGATATCGTCAACTTTGCGGGCATCTCCGGCGATTTTAATCCCATTCACGTGGATCACGAATTCTGCAAGACAACTGTATTTCGCAGACCGATCGCGCACGGCATGTTGGTCCTCGCGATGGGCAGCGGTCTGGGTTTGATGTGCCCGCCAATCCGCACGCTCGCCTTCATGGGCATCAAGGAGTGGAAGTTCCTCGAACCCGTCTTCATGGGAGACACCATCCGCATGCGCACGAAGATCCTGGAAAAACAAGAACGCTCGCGCGGCAAGCGCGGGGTCATCACCTGGCAGCGCTGGATTGTCAACCAGCACAACAAGATCGCCGAAGAGGGAATCATGGTGACGCTCGTCGAAGGCCGAGCTCGCCGGACTCAGGAATCCGGAAGCAACGGTCTGGACTCGGAAGCCGAAGCACAGGAACCCGAAACGAAACCATCTTGAACGCGTAGCGCAGCAATCGTGGAGTATCGAGGTCGCCAACCCTTAGCCACTGGCAACGCATGACCGTACGCACCCGTTTCGCTCCGAGTCCCACCGGCTACCTCCACATCGGCGGCGTCCGCACCGC
>SXGT01908921.1_pt1 | contig 31695 bp, 25 predicted proteins | sample 3176221 | NCBI WGS metagenome assembly SXGT01 (sample SAMN11356862, study PRJNA531348) | freshwater metagenome | isolation source: freshwater sample F1-120 | place: China: Fuxian Lake, Yuxi | collected 2017-12-25
CAACCAGATCGAGCCGGCGGCAACCCCGTGGGCGTCTGTCGTCGAGCGGTTCAGAGAAATGCAGGCCGCACCGCGCGCTGCCGACCCCGAAGCCGTGCCGGCACTGATCTATGCCGAATTCAAGGAAGGCGCGACCCGCCACGACGCCAATGTGATTGCCATGACCGCGCTGGTGCTCGACATCGACAAAGACGCTGACCTCGATCGCACCCGTGCCGCGCTGGCCGGCATGGATTGCGCGATCTACACCACCAAACGGAGCACGCCCACGGCACCGCGCCTGCGCGTCATCCTGCCACTAGCCGCGCCCGTGCCGGCGCGAGACTGGCCCGGCACTTATCGGCAGTTTGCCGCTGCGCTGGCACTGCCCGGCCTGGACGCCTGCGCCGAAAAACTCTCACAGCCATTTCTTGCACCGCCCGGGGGTGGCAATGAGGGCGGCCACTTCGAGCGGCTGGCCGGTGAATGGCTCGACCCCGCGCCCTATCTCGCCGCCGCCCGGCAGGCGGAATTCGATGCCCTGCCGGATCCCGAAGCCATCGGCCAGCAGCTTCCACCCGTGCCGCCACTCGATACGAATCTGATCCCCGCGCCGCTACGCGGGTGGATCGCCGACGTGGCGCACCGCATGCAATGTCCGGTCGACTACTGCGCCGTCGGCGCGCTGGTAGCGCTGGCCGGCGTGGTGGGCGCGAGCATCGGCATCCGCCCCAAGCGCCGCGACGATTGGCTGGTGGTGCCCAACCTCTGGGGCGGCGTGATCGGCCCGCCCTCGAAGAAGAAAACCCCGGCACTCTCCGACATGCTCAAGGCGCTCGGCCGGCTTGAATCTGCTGCCAAGGATGGCACCCAGCAGGCCAAGGCCGCTGCTGCCGACCCTGAAACCAAGATCAAGCAAAAGATTCTGAAAAAGGAACTCGAAGCCGCCATCAAGGCCGAACGCGAGGACGCGCGAGCCACCGCTGCTGCTGACGCCTATGTCGATGCCAAAGGAAAGAAAGAATCGCCGTCCCGCCAGCGCCGACTTTCTGAGGCACCGCGCGCCGCCGCAGTCATCAAGCTTGAACTGGCCGCGCTCACCGCCCTGCCCACCGGCAACCTGCAAGCACGGTTCCGCACCAACGACGCCACTATCGAAGCCCTGCACGATCTGCTCTCCGCCAACCCGCGCGGGATGCTGGTCTTCCGCGATGAACTCGTCGGCCTGCTCAAAGGCTGGGAGAAGCAAGGCCACGAACAGGATCGCACCTTCTACCTCGAAGCCTGGAACGGCCACGGCAGTTTTCCGCTCGACCGCATCGGGCGCGGGCATGTCATCTGCGACAACATGTGCGTATCCATTCTCGGCGGCACCCAGCCGGACAAGGTGCGCGGCTATCTCTATCAGGCCCGGCAGGAAAACGACGGCCTGCTGCAACGCTTTCAACTGCTGGTCTATCCCGACACCGCGCCCTATGCCGGCATCGTCGATGAATACCCGGACGCCGCCGCGCGCGATACTGCCTTCGCCCTCTTCGATGCGCTGGGTCGCGCCGATTTCGCCGCGCTGGCCGAGACTGACCGCTACGGCAAGATTCCGCACCTGCGCTTTGCCGATGCCGCGCAGGAAGTTTTCAACGCCTGGTATGACGACCTGCACCTGAACCAGATCGAAGCGCTGGACGCGCCACCGCTGATCGTCGAATACCTTTCCAAGCAACCCAAGACCTTCGCCGCGCTGGCGCTGCTGTTTCACCTGATCGACCGCGCCGAAGCCATCCGGCAGGGCACCGTTCCCGGCCCGGTGTCCGAATCCGCCGCGCGCCGCGCGCAAGGCTGGTGCAGCTATCTCGCCGCCCACGCCCGCCGCATCTTCGCCCTCGGCCAGACGCTGCAAAGTCAAGCTGCCGGTGAATTGGCCCGACGCATCACAGCCGGCGCGCTCGACGGGCAGGAAACTTTCACCGCCCGCGACATCTACCGCAAACAATGGAGCCTGCTCGACGACGCCGAGATCGTCGCCGAAGCGCTCAACGAACTCACCGAAGCTGGCTGGTTGCTGCGCGATGCCCAAGCGGCAGGCTGGCAGATGCGCGGGCATGTGCGGTATCGGGTCAATCCGAAGACGCGGGCGCTATGAGTACCGTCCCGCCAGCGTCGACTTTTTATCTGTTAAGCATCATCGTGTCCGGTAGTGGCATAGTGCGCTTGCGGGTATAGTTTCATCCTTTTTTCGTCGCACTCACAGAACAAGAAAATTCATGGCCCGCCTCGAAGACAAAATCGCCGAAATCGCCGACGCCAGCTTGCGGCAAGCCATTGCCGACGAGGTGGCCAAGCTCAAGAAGCGCACACGCTTCGGCCTCGTGTTCGAGGAGCATCAGCCGGAAGTGGTGCCGGTTCACGGCGCACGCATCAAGCGCGGCGAGCGGGTTGCCCTGCGCACTGGCAACCTGGCCGAAATCTGGCGTGTGCTGTCCGTGCGTGACGGGCAGGTGAATTGCGAGAAAGACAAGGACGCAACCGTCCGCGAAACCTTCGACGAAAAGCAACTGATCGTCGTCCGGCGTATGGGCGAGGCGATCTATCCGGCGCTGACGCCGATCAACGCGGTGAAGAACGGCGACCCCAGCCAGCCGCACCACCTCTTGATCGAAGCCGACAACTACCACGCGCTGCAACTGCTGGATTATCTGTATGCCGGTCAGGTGGACTGCATCTACATCGACCCGCCCTACAACACAGGTGCGCGCGACTGGAAGTACAACAACGATTACGTCGACGGCAACGACAGTTGGCGCCACAGCAAGTGGCTGACCTTCATGGCCAAGCGTCTGCGACTCGCCAAGCGTCTGCTGAATCCGGCGGATTCCGTGCTGATCGTGACCATCGACGAGAAGGAATACCTGCACTTGGGGATGCTGTTGCGGCAGGAGTTTCCGGATGCGCGTATTCAGATGGTCAGTGCTGTGATCAATCCCAGCGGGTCATCACGGCAAGGTTCATTCTCACGTTCGGACGAATACATATATTTCGTATTCATAGGGGATGCTGAGATAGCGCCAACTTCCGACGATATGCTGAGACCACCGGAGACCGTACGCGAAGTACGTTGGGACGGATTATCGCGGCGAGGCGCTACCGGGCGCAGAACTGCCAGACCAAATCTTTTCTATCCCATTTTTCTGAATGCGTCAGACGGCACTTTTCACTCGGCTGGCGAATCGCTGGATATTTCAGCGAGCCGAGATAACGTCATCGCGCCTGATGGAACTGTCGCTTTATTCCCAATTGGCTCAAACGGCACCGAAATGACTTGGGGTTTGAGCCGGGATAAGTTCATGGTGAATCTCGAAAAGGGGTACATAAAGTTTGGCCCTTGGGACCCAGTTAGCAAGAGACGAACTCCCTATCACATTCAGGCTGGAACCATTGCAGCAGTTCAGTCGGGAAAGATTGAAGTCGTTGGCCGTGACAACGATGGGGCTCTCATTTTTAGAGCATATGAGAAGCTAGTCCGGCCAATGACAACTTGGAACAAGCCATCTCATAGCGCCGGAGATCACGGGTCAAGCCTTCTGCGAAAACTGTTGCCAGGTCGTGCATTCCCCTTCCCAAAATCCCTTTACGCCGTCGAAGACGCTTTGCGCTTCTGTGTCGCCAACAAACCCAATGCCCTGATTCTCGATTTCTTCTCCGGCTCGGGCACGACCGCTCACGCCGTGATGCGCTTGAATCATCAAGATGGCGGCCGGCGCCAGTGCATTGCCGTCACCAACAACGAAGTCGCAGCCGACGAGCAGGCGGCGCTTGCTGCGCAGGGGCTGCAACCCGGCCACCCGGATTGGGAAAAGTGGGGCATCTGCAACCACATCACCTATCCGCGCCTCACGGCCGCGATTACCGGCCAGACGCCGGAGGGCGAGCCGATCAAGGGCGATTACAAGTTCACCGACGAGTTCCCGATGGCCGAGGGCTTTGCCGCCAATCTCGACTACTTCCGCCTCGATTTTCTCAAACCCGGAGAGGTGCAGATGGGCCGGCAGTTTGCCGCCATCCTGCCGCTGCTGTGGATGATGGCCGGCGCACGCGGTATTCGCCCGGAACCACCCGATGCGCACGCGCCCTGGTTGCTGCCGGCGGGATGCCCCTTCGCTGTGCTGATGCAGGAAACGCGCTTCAAGGATTTTGTGCGCCATGTCGAAGCGCGCGCCGACCTGACGCATATTTTTATCGTGACCAATTCGACGGACACAGTGCATAAGCTGCGCCAGGAGTGGCCCGCGCGCCGTGTGGTACAGCTTTACAAGGATTATCTGGAAAACTTCCGCATCAATCTGTCGGAGAAGCCCGCGCCATGAAACTTGAGTTGAAGGATTTTCAGGATGTCGCGGTTGATGATCTGTTGCGCAAGTTGCGACCGGCCAAGCGCGAAGCTCAGGACGAGGGCACACATCAGGCGGTGATTCTCGCCGCCCCGACCGGCTCGGGCAAGACAGTGATTACGGCGGCCTTGATCGAGGAGATACTGATCGGATCTGATCGGTTTGAAGCGGAGCCGGACGCGGTGTTTCTCTGGCTTTCCGATCAACCCGTGCTCAACGAGCAATCGAAGAAGCGCATTGCCTCGGCATCTTCCAGGCTGGGCAATAACGATCTGGTGATCGTCGACAGCGACTTCGACCGCGAAACCTTTGCCGGCGGCAAGTTGTATTTCCTCAATACGCAGAAGCTGGGCAAGGACAAACTGCTGACTTCCGGCAAGGGCGACAAGCGGCACTACACGATCTGGGAAACCATCAGCAACACGGCCAGAGACAAGGCCGACCGTTTCTATCTCATCATCGACGAGGCGCACCGCGGCACCAAAACACCCAGCGCGCGCGACGCCAACGAACGGCTGTCGGTGATGCAGAAGTTCGTCAAGGGTTCGGCCGGCGAGATCCCGCCCATCGACCTGATTCTGGGCGTTTCAGCGACGCCGCAACGGTTTGCGCAACTGATTGATGGCGAGGCCAACCGCACGCCGCGCAAGTGCGAGGTGAATCCGCTCGACGTGCGCGCTTCCGGTCTGCTGAAAGACCGCATCATGGTTTTTCACCCGAACGAGGCATTCCCTACCGATACGACCATGCTGCGCGCCGCCGTGCAGCAGTGGCGCGCGATGGGTGAGCAATGGCGCGTCTACACCCAGGCGCAGGGGCTGCCGCTGGTGCAGCCGGCGCTCATCATTCAGGTGCAGGATGGCAGTAGCGAGGCGGTTTCGCGTACCGATCTGAACGAGGTGATTGCCACCATCGAGAAGGAAACCGGGCCGCTCAATCCGCTGGAAATTGCGCATTGCTTCGAGCATGACGCACCCATTACGGCGCATGGCGTGCTGATTCGCAAGATTGACCCGTCACGCATTCAGGAAGAAACCAGCATCCGTTTCGTGCTGTTCAAGATGGCGCTGACCACCGGCTGGGATTGCCCGCGTGCCGAGGTGATGATGTCGTTCCGCACGGCGCAGGACGATACCCTGATTGCGCAGTTGATCGGCCGCATGGTGCGCACGCCGCTGGCGCGTCGCATCGAGGGCAGCGAAGCGCTCAACTCGGTGTCGCTGTATCTGCCGCACTACGACAAGGAAGGCTTGACGCGCGTCGTCAATCATCTGAAGCAGGGCGACCCGATGGAATTGCCGCCCACCGATGTGGAGGATGGCGCGAAGCTGGTCACGTTCAAGCGCGACCCGGACATGGCTGCCGCCTTCGAGGCGCTGGCCGATCTGCCGACGTACCGCGTCGAGCGCATCCGCAAACTGTCGAACACACGCCGGCTGATGCGCTTGTCGCGCCTGCTGACGACGATGCACGAAGTCGATATGACGGCCTGGGATGGCTCGAAGAAGCTCATCATCGACACGCTGGATGCGGAGATTGCCCGACTCAAACAGGACGATGCAAATTTCGATGCGAAGGTGCAGGCATCCGGCACCATCACCTTGAATGCTGTCACCGTCGAGCAAGGCACCTGGAAGGAAATTCACGGCCAGACGGTCACCGTGCCGCTGGACGAGAAGAATATCGAAGACCTGTTCAACCGCGCCGGGCAGCGACTTGGCGAGGGGCTGCACCTCGATTACTGGCAGACGCACTACGACCGCGACGAGGCGGACGAGACGCCGAACCGCGCGAAGCTGGAGCTATTTCTCTGCCTGCAAGACGAGAAGGCATGGAAGACGCTCGAAAAAGCCTGTGGCGAGCGCATCAATGCGCTGCTCAAACAACACAAGGCCGCCATCAAGAAACTGACCAGCGCCGAGCAGGAGGAATACAACAAGGTGCAGGAAGTGGCGAAAGACCCTGAGCCGCTGGCCTTCCTGCCGCCGGCCGAGATCATGCTGTCGGTGGATGCCAACGACCCGGCCTATCGACGCTATGCGCATCATCTGTATATCGACGCCACCGGGCATTTGGTTGCGAAATTGAATAGCTGGGAGCACGCCGTGATCGAGACCGAGATTGCCCGCGATGAAGTGATCGGCTGGCTGCGCAACATTGAGCGCAAGCCGTGGGCGCTATCGCTGCCCTATGAAATGGGTGGCGAGGTCAAGCCGATGTTCCCCGACTTTCTGGTGGTGCGCCGGGATGGCGCCGGGCTGCTGGTGGATATTCTCGAACCGCACGCGCCGTCGTTATCCGACAGCTACGCCAAGGCCAAGGGGCTGGCGCAGTTCGCCGCCAAGCATCCGGGCGCTTTCGGGCGTATCGAGTTGATAAGGCTGGACGGCCACGAGATCAGGCGACTGGATATGGATGACCCGAATAACCGCGCCAAGGTGCTGGCAGTGGATAGCAATGCCGCGCTGGATTTGGTGTTTGGGGTGGTGGCGGGGTAGATGCGCCGTCTCGCCAGCGCCGAGTTTTCACTGATTCACGACCAAGCGAATGAAGATCAAGCAGGCAAACTTGTCGGAACAGGGTGAGCCGCTACGGCATTGCTCATTCTGCGGCCTCGATCAGTTCGACGTCAGCCTGCTGGTGGCGGGCGACGACAACCAGGCATTCATCTGTCCTGCCTGTGTGGAATTGGCCCGAGACATTATCGGTGCTCGACGGCTGGGGTTGATTGACGCAGCTTGATGCTTGGCGGCTTACTTTGCGCCCTTGGCGAGTTCGGGATTGAGGGTTGCCGCTATCGCCATCAGTAAGGTTTCGTCAAGTGTTCCGTGGCGCAATGCGTAGGACAGATAGCCCCAATTGCTGCGTAGCGCTTCCGGCTTGATCCCCAACATCGTGATGGCGGAATGAATCGCGAAATCCTCGTTGGCGGTGAGGAAGTCCGGATGTCGATTGCTGATCTGGATTGGGCGCAGGCGGATCAGCCATTTGAGCGTGTAGGCGGCTTGCCGATAACCGTTCAGCAGGCCGCAACGATGGCGATGGCGCTCGAATTCAATATCGGTGAAATAGCGCTCAACAGCATCGCGCAAGATGGCAGGATTGAGATAAAGGCCGGACGGGTGGCAACTACCCTGCTTTGCTTTAACCCGAGCATAGAGCCCGTCGCGAAATTCCTCGAAAGCCTTGGCGAAGACTTCGACGCGGCGGTCGCATTTATCGAGAAACTCTTTGCTACGGACGGGTTCGGCGACAGGCGCGTCGAAAAAGCCGTCGCTACGCAGCGTCTTGGGGTCTGTCATGCCAAGAACCGAGACGATCAGGCGCCGTAGCGCAGATCAAAAAAGCTATCGAGGTTTGTTTTGAAGCGGTCCAGAAAATCCGTATCGTCAAATTTGGGTGACGAATTGGGCACGCCCTCTGTTAGATAAGCGATGAATGCTTGATCTTCGCGCGCAGCGCGATTGACCTCAGCAACCTCAGCGGCGAGGCTCTCGGCAGTCTGTTCTTGGAATGGATTGGTTTCGGTCATTTTTGATTTGCTCCTAGCTGCAGCTGATTCGATTTACGGAATCCGCAATGCGATCTGTAGCGCATGCAATTCGTCGGTCTCTGTTGAAGCTAGGACAGTTATTGTTGCCAAACATTCCGGACATGGTTTATATCGTCCGGCCCAGCATTCTGCCTGTGTAACCCCTTGGCCGTCAATGAACGTGATTGCATGACGTTGCCCGAGGTGGCAATACGTTGCAGGAGAATCACGCTTCATGCGCCGTCTCGCCAGCGCCGACTTTTCACTGTGTCCAGTGTGTCAGTTCCCGAAGGTGCGTAGCGCGCGAATTCAACATCACCCGCCGACCGCCCGTCATGCGGCTTGCTCCTGGCGCGTGGAGGGGTCATCAGGGCGCCGCAAGCCGCCTGCCGGGCTACCGCGTCACGGACTGAACCACGCCAGCGCGCATAAGGCCGCGCCCTGGCTTTGTGCGCGCCTCGACCGCTGTTCCCTCCTGCACCGCCACCGCTGTGCCACTGCGCCGGCCAGCAAACAGCCGCTCGCCGGCTTGCGGCTTGCAGGCGGCTACTGTGTCGCGTGCTGAACCACGCCGTCACGCGATAAAACCGCGTCACGGCTCTATCTTTCCTGCTACCGCCGTCTCGCCAGCGCCGACTTTTGCCCTTGGCTGGCTTGGTCACGTGCTGCCCGCCGCCTGCGCCGCCAGCTGCGCTCGCGGCTCCATCGGCTACCTCAAGACTGGCTTGCTCGCTGTGCTCGATTGCACCCAGGCCGGCCGGGGGTAAATCGCAAGCGATTGAACATAACAGCGCATTACCCAACGTCGGCCAGTCGCTGCGCAGGGCTCCGCTTGGTGGCCGACCGCTGGCGCGCCCTTCGGGTTCGGGTAATGGTCTGTTATGTCTTGCGCCCCCGGCCGTCCCAACTTCGCTATTTGGCGCTGCGCGGGGTTTCAGTCAGCGCTATGCGCCAAGTGGAGTTGATCCCCCGCCCGCCCTGCGGGTTTGCCTGCTGCGGCTCGCACTGCGTTGCTCGTTCCCGCCTCGGCAACCCCCCTCCCGTCCGCCCCGGAGGGGCTCCCTGAAAAGCATGGCACCGTCCTACCAGCGTCGACTTTTACGGGGTTACGGTTTCGATGCAGCGTAACCCCGGCGTAACCCCGAGCCGTAAACAGAAAAGGCCCGCATCGCTGCGGGCCTTGGTATTTCTGGCTCCCCGACCTGGGCTCGAACCAGGGACCTACGGATTAACAGTCTTCGACTCATGACATCTGGCAAGTTCCGGAAGAATCCAGAAAGTTCGCAACTGATTGATTTACAGCGATTCCGCGTTGCCTGTGGTCGTGGCGCACTTCTGCCCTGTTCCGGCGTTTTGTGTAATTTTCCATGCCGGATTACACAGGAATTACACAGGACGGCGCGGCTAACTTGCTGATTCTGCGTGGCGAACACGAACAGATTCGGCGGATATTTTGCCGGCTACCGGGCGTTTGCCGTGAAAAGTCGGCGCTGGCGACACGGCGGCTATTGCTCCGCTACGGCTTCCAGAGCGGACGGTTACGCCAGTCAGCAGGAAAGCCGAGGCGATCCGCCCGCACCTTCGGATGCTCGGCCAGCAGATCGACCAGCCGTTGCGCCCAATGGGTATCGGGCGAAACAACTTTCAGCAACACCTCGGCCATGACTGCCTGGGCATAGAAGCGGGTCGTGTCCGACAATTCGGTCGAGTAGTGCTTGGCCTGAATCGGCTTGATCGTGTAGGTGCGATTCCACAGGCGCTGATGGTGTGCTGCCAGATTGCGCAGGTAGGACAGTGCATGCAACCAGGAAGCGAGCACGGCGCTGTCGAGGCCAAATGCTTTCGCCACGGGCTTCTGGTTCTGGCGGGTCAGGCTCTTGAAGGCCAGCGATACCGTACCGAAGGACAGCACCTCGAACACCATCCAAGACGGCGGCAGTTCCGGGTCGCCATACTTGTCGTAATAGTGCTTGATAAAGGTCTGGCGCATCGCCGCCCGAGAGGTATCGTGGCCGATGTCATCCTTGATGCGATCAATGAATTTGTCGTGCCGGTAGCTGGGCACGAAATGGGCGGCATCCATGAACCAGTGCGGTCCGTGCAGTTCGTTCATGGTCTGCGAGAACTGGGCGCGAAAGGCCACCTCGATGCGCTCCACGGCATCCATCACCGCCAGCCGCAGCTTGCGGTCGAACACGTAAAGGTCAAGGATGTCCTCGAAACTCACGCCATCGAGAAATCGATGCGAGCCGTCGGCGTTGTAATTCACCTGATACGGCAGCGCATAACCCGCCAACCGGTAGTAGCCGACAAAGCGCAGGTAGTGCCGGGCGCGCTCCTCGTCGCCAATTGTCAACCCGCGACTGCGCAGCAGCGCAATCTGGTCGTCAAGAGGAATAGCGGGCTTGGTGAATTTCATGGGCAATAAAAAACCCGCCGGGGTGCGCTTGCAAGCAGAGGCGTGGCGGGTGTTGTTGGGAAGAGTATATGAGGCGAGTCCGGCGATGGTCAAGAAGAGAATGTAATGGGTAACGCAGGAACAGTGACGAAAAAGTAGCGGTCATCTCGGTTTGGCCGCCCGAAAAGTCGACGCTGGCAGGACGGCAATTTTGCGAAACAGATCGCGCCTACCGGCCGGCGCGCAGTTCCTTGAGCTTGACCAGCATTGCTAGCGTGCGCTCAAATTTCCGGTCCAGATGCGTTTCGTAGCGCGTCAGCTTTTCGAGGCGTTGCACTTGCAAGCCTTCGCCGATGGCCTGAAGCTTGATGGCTTCGTGGTGTCGGGCCTCGCGTTCCAATTCGATGCAAACCGGAAACAGTTGACGGTTGATGAAGTCAGCCAAGCCCTCGGCCGTCGCCGGGTATTCCTCGTCGTCGACGTGTTCCTGCCACCAATCGCGCGTATCAGGCCGAAACGCGCGCAGGGCTTTGTCGTAGGCATTGCTGCCGCCCTTGTGCAGGATGGCGGCTGCCTTCTCGCAGGCAGCCAGATCGTACCGGGTATCGCGTTGGCATTCGGCGATGTCGTCGGCGCTCATGCTCATCAGGTCGCGCAAATCGGTACCGCGCTTCGATAGACCGCGCTCGAACGGCACGGCAGCCATGACCGGACTGGGTGACGCGTATTCGCTATCGTGTCGCGCATTGGCGACGGAAAGTAGATCGCGATTGATATGCGCTCGCTCGGCCAGCAACACCCGTCGCTTGCGCCACATGATGCCGGCTAAGTCTTCGATCAAGTGCATTTCGGTTGCACCGGCCGGCCGGTGTTCATCGACTAGCGCGGCCAGCAGGTCGGCGAATTCTCTGGCGTCCTCATGCGGGAGAACGGTGCTGCGGGACAGAATGCCGTGCTTGACCGCATTAAAGCGCACCGCCTGATAACCAGTCGAAGTTGCTGGAATCGTCTCGGTGGGAAAGGGAATGACAGATGGAGCAGCAGGTGCAGTCTGAATGGCGGCCATGATGGCGACTCCCAAAGTTACCAGTGATAGTTTCGATTATCTCAAACTATCGCCTGCCAGTATTAGCGCCGCCAAACCTATCGTAAAGTCGGCGCTGACAGGACGTCACCCGCCAACGGATTGCACGGCACATACGGCAGGTTCGATTTGTATAGAACCCAGCCGTCGCCAATACTCTCCCGATAGGCAAAGGGAACTTCCCCAAAGTCTTCTGGTGACAGGACGTAGTAACAGCAACTGACGCTCGCGGCCGTGCTCAATTTTCCGGTCGCAATACCCTGCGGAATACGAAATTTTCGCCAAGTGGGACGAACCAGCAGATCGCCACCGCATAGCCCCTCATAAGGGATGTGGCAATAACCACCCCATTCCTCCACAGGCGTGTCCCACAAACCGCCATCCGGGCCGCTGAGAAAAAATGCATCCTGTGGCAGCAGGCCAGACGCCGTTGCGCGCCTCACCTGTTCTTGCACCAATGCTTCCCAAACCTCTCGATCATCGTAGGGACAGGACACGGATCGAACATCGTCTTGGCGGATCAGATCCTGTACCTTCTTCACCACCGGCGCCGGCAAGATCACCCGGTTATCCATCTGCCCCCAATCATCGTAACGTCGCTCGCAGCGCTGCACCTCATCCTTTCCGCTGCTGATACCTCCATCGACAGTTGCATCAAGGTTGGGACTCGAATTTGGCGTTTCGACTTCTATGGATGTGGATTGCTGCTTCGTGATGGCAAGCAGCATTTTCGAGACGATCTGATCGAAGGCGCAGATTTCGTCAAGTAATTCATGAAATGCCGCATGGTCATCAGCCTCCGGACATGCTGCCGCGAGAATGTCGCGCCATCCCTTGGTTCTATTTTGGAAATGCAGCAGGACAGCATGTCCGCTCGGCGTGGGCTCAGGATCAAGGTAGTCAAGCATTGACTGCCAGCGCTGAATACAGCCGCGTATCTTTTCGGGACTCAGTTTTACGCGCATCTTGACCTACCGCCCTGTGTAGAAGTGTATGGCGTCCTTAGTCAGCAGCTTATGTCCTTGAGGGCAACACCAGATATTGAAGTGCCAGCCTGTGCCCTGCCCCGTAGGGGTGGAGTCGACGGTAATCTGGTCTTGAGGGATGACCTCGCGGCATTTTCCGCACCGTACTTGCCCAAGCCCGCGATTCATCATGCCGATGGCGACATTGAGAAACCAGCCATTCCAGGGAGCAGGCACATCGACGGGATCAAGGCAGGCAGTATCGCATCGACGCAGCCAGGCGAGTATGCCCGGATACCGGCCGTGCTGTTCGGCAGGTAATTCAGCCAAGCGCTTTTCCATGATCGCCAGTATTTCGGCAGCATCGAAAACAAATACGCTATCGCATTGCCCCGACTCGTCATGTTCCGGCGCGTAGCGAATGAAGGAGGCGCACTGTGGCAAATTCGCTTCCAGCCGATCAAGCTCGCGCTCGGTCTCGGCGCGGCCCTTGTTCCAGGAAGCCTCTGGGAATATCGGATTGATGAGGGTGTCGGGCTTGAGCAAAAGCAAGGGCCAAAGAACCACAGGGAACCAGAACCCCGACTGGACATCGCAGAATTCCCGGTCATATTTGTCCAGCCGAAAACGAATGTGCCAGCGCATGCGCAGAGCCACCAATGCGGCACCCGCCAAATAGATGTAGAGGAATGTCCATGCGCTCATTCAGTCGGCCCTCCGGAACCAGGGAATATTGAAGTCAATCCGCCTGCTTTCGCAGCCAAGTAGCAAAGTCGAATCCATCTTTACCAATGCCGCTATCGCTCTCTCGATCCTCGTCCTCGTCGATGTACTTCCAAACAGTAAGGAAGTGTTGCCCAATTGCTTCGCCGCGCACGATGGCGTAACCCTGCCGAAGATCCTTACGGCCCCATGAACTGGCCCAGTGGGCAGTAAAACTCCAAAGATTGTCTTGGGGTTCCAAACCTTCGCAGAACTTCTTCCATGCCGAATTCAGATGACCAAAAGGTAAATTCGGCACGGCTCCCAATGGATCGACAACCATCTCCAACTGCTCGATTTCCTGAAGGCTCATCTGCGCGTGTAAATCATCGCGGGTGACGGCGAATTCAGGTTCGGCAAAGGATGTCTGGTCTCTCCTGTTTGAGATGCGGCTTTTTATCTCAAAAAAGGTAAGCACCGGAAAGAAAGGGAGAACCAGTATGCCGATCAAGACAGACTCAAGCATGTCTTTCAGATTGCGACTTGAGAACCTTCTTCCTTCAGATCGGAGGGAACCCTTTCCACCAAGGGGCGATTGGTTACCACTTTTCAATTTGAAATGGTTATAGATACTCCAAAGGAGCATTGTGCCAACGCAAAACCCGAGGTACCAATAGAGATAGATCATGGTGTTTTCTCCGCATGCTAGCTGGGAGGGAAAACCGTCATTCCACCGATCCCGTAACCCTCTGGACCACCGTCACCTACGGCGTGTCCGTTTTGGCGAATGCGGACATTTTTAATGACGCCTTTCTCGATCTTCAAAAACAGATCTCGCTCGTAAGTGCTGGCATACCCCATGTGAACATATTCGAGCAACTTGCCTTGCGGAATCCGAATTGATCCCGAGTACCAGTGCGCAAAGACCCGATCGGGGTAATCCGGAAATATCGTGGCGACGGATGCCTCTCCACCGTCTTCCAGCGTTCCGCTTAACTCGATCAAATACAAACGGCCGTCGACAATTTCCCAGGTGCCAACGTAGCCGCGCCACAATGCTGTGCAGTTGTCTGCGAATTTCGGACGATCACCGCCCATGGCGAAGTAATCCCCCAGGGGATTGGTACACATCGAGAGTTGCTGCCCTTCGTAAATAAGCACTTCTGAAAACTGCGCAGTCATGATTTCTCCTCCGTGAATGCCGTGCAGCGATCAAGCAGTGATAGCGTCAGTGCGTAGATACCCGGACGCTTTTCTTCACGCGGCCCTGCAACATTGAGAGAGCCAAAACATCCTGTACGCAGCCACTTCAATACTTTCGCGGCTGCGGCAACTTCACTGCCCTGATCGAGTTGAATAACGAGATAGGGCTTATCCATTTGATCCGCAAAAAGTGCTGTTTGCAGTGTGCCCCCATCCAACGCGCCCAAATTGCAAATCAAAGTGGCATCGCAATCACGTACATTCAGCTTGGTGCGTTGCCGATATCCAGTTGAATCCGTTTCACGCAACTGATACTTCAAGGACAGGGGGCCATCCACTGCGCGCCGGCCCTTCGGGCACCAGCCGCCGTGCGGATAGCCATGTTTGATGGCGAAATCCAAAGCGGCGCGATCCGCTCCAGTCTGACCGCCGGAGACAATGCGCTGGCAGAAACGAAACGGCTCTTGAAATCGGCCGCGACGCGAAGGCAACAGTGCGATTGCACCATCGGCCAGAATTTCTCTACGCTCATCGATGATGCAGTTTGGATCTTCGTAAGGCTTTTCGTAAATGACGCGATACGCATCTCGTACCTCATCCTTGAGGCAGCGCGCCATTTTCAGGCCACGAGCATGGAAGTCGATCCAGTCCCAATGATTGGCATCGAAGGAGTCGGAATAGAACGCAGTCCGGTCGAACTCGATAGCCCAGTCGGCGAACTTTCGCCACAGACTTTCCGACATCGGGAAAGTCGCATCCCAATAGCTGCCATCGCAAAGATTGCCGCCTATACCGGTTTCATCGGGATGATCGGCGAGCCACAGAAACGGTGCATTGCCGTAGTCAACCATTATGGTGAGGACGGGAATGGAGGATGCGTTTTCAATGTTGTTCATACCGATATGATTGCTTATCACTGGCGCAGGAAGTGAGCCTGTGAAAACATTTTACGATCTATGCGACATGGTACTGACACTCTCGCCACAGTGTGAGTTGGCGGTAGCAAAAGTCGACGCCGGCAGGACGGTACCCTGCCATTCAAGGAGCCCCACCGGGGCGGATGGGAGCGAGGCAGGCTGTGGCGGGAACGAGCAACACAGTGCGAGCCGCCGCAGGCCGACCGCTGGGCGGGCGGGGGATCAACACCACCTATCGCGGAGCGCTGACTGATCCCACGCGCAGCGCCGAATGGCGAAGTTGGGACGGCCGGGGGCGCAAGACATAACAGACCATTACCCGAACCCGCAGGGCGCGCAAGCGGTCGGGCCACAAAGCGAAGCCTGCGAAGCGACTGGCCCGACTTTGGGTAATGCGCTGTTATGTTCAATCGCCTGCGATTTACCCCCGGACGGCCTGGGTGCAATCGAGCACAGCGAGCAATCCGGTCTTGAGGTAGCCGACGGAGCCGCGAGCGCAGCTGGCGGTGCAGACGGCGGGCAGCACGTGACCAAGCAAGCCAAGGGCAAAAGTCGGCGCTGGCGGGACGGCGGCAGCAGGAAGACAAAGCCGTGACGCGGCCTTATCGCGTGACGGCGTGGATCAGCACGCGACAGGGTAGCCGCCGGCAAGCCGCAAGCTGGCGAGCCGGTTTCTCGGCTGGCCGGCGCAGTGGTGCAGCGGTGGCGGTGCGGTAGGGAACATCGGTAGAGGAGCGCACAAAGCCAGGGCGCGGCCTTATGCGCGCTGGCGTGGTTCAGTCCGTGACGCGGTAGCCCGGCAGGCGGCTTGCAGCGCACTGATGACCCCACCACGCGCCAGGAGCAAGCCGCATGACGGGCGGTCGGAGGATGATGTGGAATTCGTGTGCTACGTCAGTTCGGGAACTGACAGACTGGACGCAATGGCATTTCGGTAGTGATCCCGGCGCAACATGCGGCTAGTTCGTGAAACGTCGTGAAACAACTATCCATTGACGGATATAACTGCCGACGGCCATAATTCGCTCGCTGAGCTTTAACAAACCATCTTCGGTCTGTCCAATAACCGATTTGCTCGCAACGAAAATCAAAAAATGCCCACACTCTTTGAACTAACGGCTTCAACGACCGCGATGATCGAGTCGGGAAAGCGCGTCGCCGAAATCGCACGCAAGTCCGAGTCTGAGGACGTCGATACAAACGACGGAATCCGCTCGGCACAGGAGTTGATTGACCGTGCGGTCAAGGGTGATTCAATCGCGTTTGACTACGACCGATTGATCCACGAAGCCGGAAGTTATGAGTAGCCAGGTTCAGGAACACGCTGAACTGACGCCGGACGTAATCGAGACATACCATCAAAGGTATGTTCGTGTTGTTGGTGAAATCGTCAGCAAGGCCAATCCGCCCCTAAATCCCAAACTGGTCAGCCTGTCCGAACGCGCAGTCGGCCAAGCCCTGGCCGAAGCGAACAAAGACATTAAAGCGATGCAACATCGCCGCCAGTTCAAGCACGGCATTAGCGCCTCGAAGATTGCTGGGATCGTCACCTTTCGCTTGGTTCGCTGGACACCGGTGCAACTACACGCACCACAAAGCGAAGACGAGAATGCCCTGAAAATCAACTTCATGGCGGCCTTCGCCTTCGCCCTCAAGCATATTCTTAATGTGGATTTGAAGAATTTCCCGACCAAGGTAACGCGCGAGTTCCAATACAACATTGCTCGCCGCCACACCAACCAGGAAACACTCGGTTTAGCCTATGAGATGCTTGAATATCACATGAAAAAAAATGGTGCATAAGCCGTCAATTTAAGTCAAACGAATACAAGTAGGATGTGACTGTGAGCGGTATGTATCGTTTCAGACATGTTTCACAGGGTTCTATTTCTCGGATGTTTCAATCAGTTGTCCGTTATGCAGTGTGGGCATGACTTATAGACTCTCGTACCATAATAGGTTGAGCAGACTTCACACTGAATGTAATGCGCCCCCCAAAGATATCTTGCATTGGATTCGATAATATTTACCGAGGAAGGAGTTTCTTCCTTCGAGGATTTTTCCTCTGTTGAAGTGTTGGCTATATCCGCCAACCCAGCAAAGCCCATTGGATTATTCTGACTCAAAGCAACAACTCCTTGGATGAGGACACCTGATGCAAATCGAAAATTACGAATGTCACAATTCGCTACGTCGTTTCGATGAAACATTACCTGAACCACGCTGCATCCGAATTGTGCTGCGATATGCCGTATCAGTCACGAAGTCTCGCACAGGCGTCACGCTGACGCTGTCATTGTTACCGATTGCAAGGAAGTAGCTGCCGGGGCAAAGGTGGTCGAAACCGACACTCCCTCCCCAACTTTCTGTTGCGCTTACTACAGCAGATCTGCCTGGATAACCGAACCGAAGTTCAACCGTTACCCCCTCGCCAAATGTTTCAAGAGCAATGTCAAATGTGATGTTGCAAGTCCAATCCGGCGTTGGAAGAGCGATTCCTTGTCTTGCTGGTGGTATTGTGGCAGCGGGGGGAGAATAGACAGGAGGTGCCGGAAGACTCGTGGCAGGAAGCGTGGCAGCCGGTTTTGGCAATGAACCCAAAGCATCGGCTGCGAATCCTCCGAATTTCAAAGCTGAATTTGCAGCCTCGATGTCGGCCTCGACGCCAATACCCATTGAAAATGTATAACGAATATCGCCGACCCAAAAATCCAGTTGGTCAGGTGCACGCAGTTCACCCTTAGTAATTCGCCCTTTGATGCCACCATGTAGCTCAATCGATTCACCACCAAGGTCTTGTCTTGTAGATTTTTGCGCGGCAATCAGGCCCAGCATGCAGTACATGCCGCGACAGTCTGGTTCCGATGCGACTGGAATCTTGTAGAAATCGCTTCCCGTGTGAATTGAAAACTCGCTATTGTTTGGTACAAACAGATCGACTCGTTTCCCCTCGATCTGCGGAACGGATATCGTGATCGGAAGGAACAAAGGAATATTGACGTCAGCAAGGTTGCCCATGAAGGGTTTGATGAAGTCGGCAACCGTCATTGAGTAATGATTAGCTAGCGCCTGGCCTGCTGTAGATCGGACGACCGGATTTTTATCTTCGCGAAAAATCGTAATCATCCCTTGCCGTGTCGCTTTAGGCGACTTGGTGAAACGAAAGCCCAACTCAAAAGCGTTCAGGGCTTTCGCACTAGACCATGTGACCGCAAGCACCTTTGCTAGCCCTATCCAGGCTGATGAACGTCTGGGGTTGAGTGCCAGTGAAACGTAGTACGCCTTCGTGGCCGCCGGGTAATCTGCGATGGCGTAGAGCGAAAAGCCGAGGTTGTCCGCAATTTCCTGGTCATATGGATTGAGTTTCAAGGCTGCAAAAAAATGCTTAGCCGCCTCTGAATCGCTACCAGCCTTAGACGCTTTCAGCCCGAGATTGTTTTGGACTCTCGATTCCTTAGCGGCTGCTTTGTCGAGACCTAATTTCGGTTTTCTGGCCTTATCAATGGCCGCTGCAGTTGCCTCAATAGCTTTCGGGTCGTTACCTTGAGTGGTAAGCATCGAATCGACCGTTAATGCAGCATGGACATCAATATCAGGAACGGGAATACCTGCAGCATTATTCGATTTAGGTGCTGGCTCAAGAGTTCTAGCTAAACGGAAACCACTACCGTTCATGCGATTTCCCCAAGGGACTCGGTAGCGAAGAGCGGCACGTAAACTTCCAGCGTCATCACGCCACGACCCACCACGCATCACGCGGGCCGTGCAGCCAGTGCCAGTGCGGTCGTAACAACCATCCGTCCATTCCCATACGTTACCTGCCATATCGTATAGCCCAAATGCATTACGAGCCTTTGTGCCAACTTGATGTGTTGTATCACCGCTGTTACCGCTGTACCAAGCAATGCGTTCGATTTTGTTGTCTCCGCAACTGGTGTGTTGCCCTCCGGCGCGACAAGCGTACTCCCACTCTGCTTCGCTTGGTAAGCGGTAGTGCTTACCAGTCATGTTGTTAAGCTTTCTGATGAATTCCTGAACTTCGTTCCAATCCGTCTGCTCAACGGGGCAGTTAGCGCCACAACGACTGTATTTGCTTGGATTGTTGCCCATCACTGCATACCACTGGCCTTGTGTAACCTCGGTTTTTCCGAGTGCGAAAGCATTAATGCTAACGAGCCGAAGTGGCCCTTCGTCGCTATGGCGTCCCTTCTCGCTTGCATGGCTTCCCATTGTGAACTGCCCTTCCGGTATAGCCACCATGTCCGGGCAGGTTGCGCAGTCATTGAAAGCCTCGCCAGGGCGAAGATTTGCTTCGCGTAAAGTTTGTGGCGCTGGTGGTTGTTCAGAGATAGGAACTTCCTTCTTCTCGCCATTCCGCTGTTTCAGCACATCACCTGAAGTCGATGCTGCGATTACAAAAACGATGAATAGAGCAATACTGCCCCCCATCACCCAGACGAAGGGCAACCAATTGGTTTCACTGCTCTCTGGTGATGGTCGCGATGGTGGAGAAAGAGTTTCCGTGCTCTGAGATGGCGGAGCCTGAACGGCTGGCTTCGGCGCTTGTGCGGTCGCACCCCCCGCTTTTGATATTGACTCAGTCTGTTGTGGCGTTGAAGGAACCTCGGCGGAAATATCCGAGACCAGATCGCCAAAACCACCGAAGCCTTTCTTCTGTTCCGTCATCGCAACTTGCGCATCATTGACGCCGCTACCGCGAAAACATCCAGACAATCAAGGCAACCGAAATCACGATATGCCATATGTCAATTGTTCGCAGAGGTGCCTTTCCCAAGAAACTGTACCCATAACCTGTTGAAGTCACCCGATACCGCGCAATAGGGAAGATCGGAATTGCCAAAAAGACAAAATAGTACGTAGACAGGTACGACCCTGATTCGGGGTCTTGGTCTGTACTCCCGTACAGAGTAAATCCGCAGCCATTGACGGTATACAACGATGGCGCTGAGCTTACCGGCTCAAGACCCGCCAGGCGTCGCTCGTTGTTTCTGGCAGTCGCCAGATTGGTCTTGATCTGCTCTTGCAGTTTGTTGTCAGCAACAAGCTCAAGCGCACGCTCCAGCAGATCTACGCAAGGAGACCACTTTGAGGACTCATTGCCATATTGAATTGCACAATGCATTACAGTCCCAGCAAGGATGTTGCGCGCCTCAAGCGCCAGTCGCGAATCGGCTTTGCGCTGAATTTCCTCGATGAGCGTCTTGCCTTCGCGAAGCGCACGATGCCCTTCGTGTGCTGCCTGCACTGGGCTCTTATCGACAATCTTGCAAACACCATCGCAAAATTCCCGTATTGGATCGAGCAGTTTCACCTGTGCTCGTTTTTTGGAAATGTCATCCAGAGCATCCGCGTCCTGGTCAAGTTGTTCGGCCACGGTCGGCAGTTCGGCAAACAACTCTTGGAGTGTCTTGGTCAGGCGCGTTGCAACATCGAGCATGTCGTTTTTTCTGAATAGGTCAACCGCAAGGCTTCGCACGGACCAGGCCACGTCATGGCTAAGATCATGGTCTCTGCCTTGTGCCTTCATGCTCAGCTGAATCGGTTGAGCAATGGCATCCCATTTGCGAATGATCTGGTCCAGCTTTTCGACCAGCGGACGAGTAGATGCCTCTCCTGTGCTGGCTGACTGCCGAATTCTCTCGATGAGACTGTTGATGTTCTCGGCTTCGGGCTGAAGGTAACGATTGGCCTCGGCCTCATACCGATCCACCAATTCGTGGATCAATGACGGTGCATGGTCTTCACCCTGCATCGTGGTTTGCTCGATAACTTCCGTCACCACTTCCACCAGTTTCATCGACTCCAGCCCATCGAGCGCCGACTTGATGGTATCTGAATAGTAGCGTCGCCTTTCACGAAGCTCATCCTCGATCTGATCAACCTTTGCCAAAGGGAAGCCGGATATTGCTCGATCCTCATTGATTTCTCGCAATACGTCGTTCGGATTGATGTCCTCGTCGGCGTAGGCGAAACCAACGATCCACTCACACCAGAGATCGGTATCAGTACGGGGATCGAGAAGTCCGAAAGCCGCAGCGAACAGGTTGGCGTGGGCCAATGACGGAACGGATACTTCTCCACGAACAAGATCAATGTGCGTTTGCAACGATTCCACCAAGGTTGCGGTTCGCTTGGGCGAAACACCCGGCAACCATGCCATTTCGGCCGCCAAACGCGTGTGTAGTGTTTTCAGGTCGCTATGCGCTTTGGTGCAGATGTCGCTTTCTAAAACGAGGCACTTTTCGTCGGCCAGTGCAATAAGTTTTGCCTTGCTGTCACGGGTCGTTGCGCCAAGCAGGAAAAACGGTGACTTATGAAGTGCGCTTGGCGTTTGCACGCTGATGCTCTTCTTCACAGAAAGGGGGCGGCCACCCGTCACAATCGTTTCATCATCAAAGAGACCTGCCTGCTGAATCTTTGTGGCAGTGGCTGCCTTCCGATACATCGAAACGGCTTTGTACTCGACCAGGAGATTGATGTCCGCAAGAAATTCATCCCCGAAATCGCTGTTCATTTCCTCTTCGAGGATCAACATTGCATCGACAGATGCAGAAAACCTGGCACCCACGGCGCGGCATGCTTTGTACCGTATGAATTCAACAAACTCATCACCAAAGTCTTCGGCCAGCATCTCTGCGGCCTTGTCGACCTTGGTGACATTGTTGCCCTGTAATTCCCGAATTTGGTATTGAACAACTTTGACGATGTGATCGACACACTCATCCCCAAAGTCTTCAACCAGTATCGAAATGGCTTTTTCAGCGGCCTTGGGGTCAATTGTTTTCATGGCAACAACAGAAGTTTCCGGGCTTCAAACAAAACCGATCTTTCGATGGGTTTCATCATCTGCATTGCGTGATGGGGTTGCGCTCATCGCTCGCAACAGGCTCTCCTGATCCAGCTTATCCTTTCCCTCGCGCGCAGCGAGGCGAGCGCCCTCGCGAATGGCGAACGAAACGTCCGATAGGGGCCGTCCCGTCAAGTGTTTGGCAAGGGCAGCGGCATCGACGTCTGGTTCGCAGGGTAATTCTGAAACCAGCTTTTCCAGCAACGACCTGACCTCCATTTCGGAAGCCATATCCACCTTAATGACATGATCGAAGCGCCCACGGCGCAAAATCGCGGGGTCGATCATTTCGATGCGGTTGGTCATTGCCACGATCAGCACGTGATTTTTGATGGCTTCAGGAATGCGGCGCAGAAACTCCGCAACCTCTTCCACGCGGTGGTGACTCGATCCTGCACCGGACTGGCGATCAGCGAGATAAGCCTCCATTTCATCGATAACGAGCACCGATGGTGCGTTTTGCATGGCCTTGTCGAAAACCTCGGCAACCTTCTTGCTCGTGTCATGAATGAAGGGGCTGGCAACGCTGGATGCTTCGATCTGGAAACTGGGCCATCCGAGGTAATCAACCAAGCGCTCCACTGCGAAGGTCTTGCCGCATCCTGGCGGCCCGTGAAGAATTATGGCAGACGGGAACTCGATTCCCAGCGCTTTATAGCGGGCCTCATTCTCGATAATATCGACAATGTGCTCGTTGATGAACTGTTCCAACTCCGGCCTGCCGGCCAGAGAAAAACCCTTTGCCGGTTGTGAGATCTCTTGAGCATCTGCTGCGGGCTCTACCTTCTTTCCGGCTATCGGTGACTGATCTGTCAATGCGACAGCAGCAGGCGGTCTCGGCCCAATGATTTTTTCATTGACCTGAAAACCGCCTTTAACTACCACGTCGCGCAAGTGAGTGGCACCCAGCCAACTGGTCAGTGTGCGCAGGCGGCGGAATGCATTTACCGAAACCGGCACTCCCCCCGTAAGCCACGCCCCAAACACGACATCATCGTCAATGCGGGCCGACAAACTATAGGTTGGCAGTAGTCGAGACACTTTCTCCAGAAAAATGGCGTCGTGAATGGGCGTTATCGCGTCAATGTCACGGGTGCCCTTGAGCGCGCACGCGAAAGATAATGCTTCATTTTTGCTTTCCGGGGCATTGCATTCATCGACTGGAGCCAGGACGTAGTCAATACCGGAGGCAACTTCGCAATACTCTTCCCCACCAAACGAGAATGGCTGGAGCATGCTTGAATCCATCAAGCCACTATTTATCCACCGTGTCGCCAGCGCCGACTTTGTGACCAGAATCCTGCCGCCTCCCTGAGCCTCGTAAATCTGCCAGTCCGCCCCCTCATGCAATGCGAGGCGCGCACGTTCGCCATCAGGCGTGCAAAAACCAATCGGCAACCAGGCGTCGAGAGGCATGATCAACCGCGCGTAATGTTGGCCGGGGCAAGCATGTCGTCATCGCCACCCGAGGAAATACGAATCGAATAGAGCTGCCCAACAACACCGCGCAGTTTCTCGATATCGTCGGCTTTGATGGCTTCTTTCCCGGTAACGACCAATTCGGCATGTTGCTTTCTGTTGGCGAACTGCCAGGGTTCCTCTGACAGTTGCTTGAAAACGTCCAGCACAAAGAAATCTTGACGCCACAGGATTTGCCAGTTGCGCCCGCGCAATTCTTCGATGTGGTTCTGGAAATCCCCACCATTACTGTCGATGGCGCGCTGCGCAGTACGTGCCAGATTGTCAAAGGCCGTTGCCTCGGTTGGCCGCGCATGTTGGCGAACAACCCGGTTGAAGAAGTCGATGCAGGAATCCAGGTCCATTTGCCGAATGGGCTTCATATTCGACTTGCGTACATCCGCCAATAGTTTCTTGGCATCCTGCACATTTTCCATTGCCTGCTTGGCTTTCTCGGGATCGGTTTCGCCCGCTTGCACGGAGGCAGCCTGTTCAAGCTTTTGGCGCGCCTGCTCCAGCTTGGGGTCGCTGACCTTGCTTGCTACCCCATCAACCTTGTCACGAACAATTGCCACTTCGTCCGCAATCTGTCTCGATGAGGCGGACAAATCAGGTTCATAACCTGCTCGCGAGTAAAAATTACGGCTCTCAAACTGGCTGGTAATGTCAGAAACGGTGACTGACAGGCGGAGTTGGCCAGAGTCAAGAATTTCGTAATTACATTCCAATTTGCCACCTTGAGGGATTACGCCTTCGTCAAAATCGGAACCCTTGATGCAGAATAGGCCGATGGCTCGATTTTCCCTGACCTGGTCGGTGATTTCGCCTTCACGCACAATAAAGTTGAGGGAATTCGATGATTGTGCGCGCAGCGACTCTCCCGCCTTGAACGTTGCAGTCCCCTTGACAGGAAGGCGGTCCTGTTTTTTGACCAGATAAACCAGTTCCGGCCGTCCCTTTTCCGTGACTTCGATTCCGATGGATGATGAGGCAGGAATCGCATCAACGGACCCAATGGTTCGGGTAATCACAATTTTCCCGTCGCCAATGTTGACTGCACCACCGGCAGCATCAAAGACCCACACCTTGAATACGTTGTCGCCGGATTTGGTCAAGGGCACTTCAACCGTAGCGCCGTCCTTCAATGCGCTTCTCCCGGACTGCCAGCCTGTGTCAAGGTTATCAATTTGAAATTCAGTACCGGCGAGTGCTGCACCGGTAAGTTTGACTGCAATCTTTGCGCTGGAATCCGGCGTCCGCGCAATGAAATTGAAATTCAAATCCAGTTTTCCGCTTGTACTGATTGTGCCCCGCTGGCTTTTCCGTCCCCGACTTTCCGAACCCCAATCGATCGACTCGGCGAAGACAGCGGCCCCTTCGGCAACGGCAGTCATGGGATTGACTTCGGTCGATGCGGCAATACACAACTCGGCGGCAACCTTGTCGCGAAGAGGCTTGTATTGTGTCGGCCCACCGACAAAAACGATTCGCTCAACATCATTGGGGCCAAGTCCAGCCTCCTCCAGCGTTTCGCGAGCGGCATTGACCGCCTCGTCAATCTTGCTTGCAATCGATTCATTCAAGACAGATCGCGATATTGGGATGTCGAGATAGATTTCAGCGCCTGACTCATCTGTAATAACGATATCTTCGACAGTAGTGATTACGGCTTCTTCTTTGCTCGCCAATTCTATTTTCGCCCGCTCGGCAGCATGCACCGATAGTCGCAACAGGGCTTGGTACTTGGGATTGACTGTCAGGTCGTCCGGCAAGTTAAATTTCTTTTTTAGCCAAGGTTTGACGACGTTATCCAGTATCGCTCGGTCGAAATCAGCGCCACCGCACATTGACGCCCCCCCATGTGCGAGCAAGCTAACGCGCCCCGAGGTGCTTTCGGCAATGGCAATATCGAGCGTGCCGCCACCCAGATCAAAGACAAGAAACACTCCGTCGCCCTTGCGCTGCTTCATGACGCTCATGACAGCCGCAACGGGTTCTTGCATCAGCGCAACTTTGCCGATACCCGCCAACTCGGCCGCTGCCATCGTGGCATCCTTCTGCATCTGGTTAAAGGCGGCTGGCACCGTGATAACCGTTCCTGTTTCTGGATCGTTACGAACTTCCTCTGGCAGGTAGCCGAAACAGACCTTCAATATCTCCGCAGAACATTCCTCGGGAGTCATCGTGACATTGACTGCAGGAAGCTTTATCGGCGTGCTGGTTCCCATCATCCGCTTGAACTTGATGGCCGCATTTCCGGGATTCTTTGCGGCATTGTCGTAGGCCGTCTTGCCGAGGTATTTCTTGCCGCGCCGATCAATGAATATCGCCGAGGGGGTAACGTCGTTCTGCTCCGGGCTCTTGTAGAGCCGCAGGCTTTCTCCGTCGTAGGAACAGATTGCGCTGTTGGTGGTGCCGAGGTCGATTCCAATGTAGTGCTTCACAATTCAGCCTTTCGCAACATGACGGTGCCTGCACGCACCAAACCTTCAGAGCCCATGATGATCGGCTCGATCATCTGATCCACCAGTAAGACATCATCGGGGCCAAAATCGCCAAGATTGAGTGCTGTCGCCGCAATACCGGGATCGTAGGCTTGTCCTTCGACGTTGACCAAGCGGAGGCCAGCGGCTCCAAGGGAGTCTTCCACGCGCTTGATGTAGTAACGGTACTGATTGACGTAGCGAGCCCCTTCTCCAGCATCGAGCTTGGACAAAAGGCGCGAGAACAGGCGGCTGAAACGCCAGCTTTCGACAGACAAGTCGATTAGCGCATTGATAGCGCTGCCATCAGGTGGCAATGTTTCTTGTGACAAGGCTCCTCCCTTTGAAGCGCTTTTCTGAATGTCGATATATGTGTTGTGAATATTACAGGGTTTCGGATGAAAGCGACAAAAATCCAACGCAAAACCTCAAGCCGGGAGCTGACATACTTGCCACTGTGGATCGGCTATCAGCGCGTTGAGCACCCAAGCGCAGTCTTACAATCGACTCGGGTTGCCGTGATGCCTGATGAACAGGTCGAGTATGGCGAAAGCGTCATACTTTTCCTTCGGCACGGCAAGATGGAATTCGACCGGGCCGTCGGCCGTGGGGATGACGAATCGCGGGAAGTCGTAGCGTTCCGGGTGCAGGCGGTAGTCAGGTTTCGCTGAATCAGAAAGTCGACGCTGGCAGGACGGCTCTTTCTCGCCGTAATTTTGAGCACTGTGCGCAATCAGTGCTGCACGGTCCAGCCATTCACCCATTACGGCGCACCTTGGGGGTGACGCGGTAGCGAACGTGCCCACGCTGCTGCCAGGCGGCGGGCTGCACGTCGCGCAGTAGCCAGCCGGCGTCCACCAGCTCAGTCAATGCCTGGTCGACAATTTCACGGTCGTCGAGCAGGCTCCATGCCTTGCGGTAGATGTCGCGCGGGGTGAATCCGGTGTCGCTGAGTTCATCAAGTTGGCCTTTACCGATGCGTTCGGCCAGTGCGGCGGCTGCCTGAGATTGCAGATTGCCGGCCAGCGCATAAATGCGCCGGGCATGGGCTTCTAGGTAGGCGCACCAGTCGGCGGCACGCGCGGCAGCGGCAAGGCTGACGGGACCGGCAACAGCGCCGGCAGCAATGGCTTCGGCGCGGTCGACCAGGTGGAACAACAGCGCGAGGCTGGCCATCGTCTTCGGTTGCTTGGAGAGGTATTCGACGATTAGCGGTGCCTCGTCGGGGTTTTCCAGTTTTTCGCGGTGCAGGCGCTCATACCATTCGATGAACAGGTCTTGCGCGCCGTCGTCGGCAAAGCGCAGGCATGGAGTCTTGTCATAGGTGCCGGGCGGGGCGACGCGCTCGAAGTCGGTGCGGGCCAGTGTCTCGATGATGGCAAAGGCGCGCTCGCGGGCCGGCGCATCGGGGTATTCGTCCACCATGTGCTCGAAGGGCTGCACATCGGGAAAGGTGAGCAACTGGAAGCGCTGCATCATGCCGTCGTTTTCGATGCGGGCCTGATACAGGTAATTGCGTAGCTTGTCGGGCTGGGTGCCGCCGAGAATCGACACGCACATGTTGTCGCAAATGACGTGGCCGCGCCCGATGCGGTCGAGCGGAAAATTGCCCTGGCCGTTCCACGCTTCGAGGTAAAAACCGCGATCCTGCTCGCGCCCTTGCTTGTCCCAGCCGCGCAGCAGGCCGACCAATTCATCACGGAAGACCAGAATGCCGCGCGGGTTGGTCGACAACAGATCATGCAGTGCCTCAATGGTGGCGTCGTTGGTGCGGAATCGCGCTTGCAGTGTGCCGGCGGGCGGTGCGTTCATTCCGGCCATTTCGAGCTTGATTTCGGCCACGCTGCGCGCCGGTGCAGAATGTCGGCGCTGGCGGGACGGCGCTTTGCGCTTGGTGGGCGGTGTTTCGCTGTCATCAAGGTTCGCGTCGTCTAGCGTGCTGCCGTTGCTGACTGTGGCGTAGGCGGTAGCCGCTTTGGCGATGCGATCCGCCTCGATCTCGGCCTTGATCGCTTCCTTGAGTTCGGTTTCGAGCAGTTTCTGGCGCACCTTGGTTTCCGGGTCGGCGGCGCTGGCCTTGGCTTGCTGGGTGCCGTCGGTGGCGAGCGTTTCCAGGCGACCGAGTGCCTTGACCATTTCGGCCAGCGCCGGGGTCTTCTTCTTCGACGGCGGGCCGATGACGCCGCCCCACAAGTTGGGCACGATCAGCCAGTCGTCTTTGCGCTTGGGCTTGATACCGATGCCGGCACCAACTACGGCGGCCAGAATGCCGATGGCACCGACGGCACAGAAATCAATGGGGCACTGCATCCGGTAGGCGGTGTCGGCGATCCAACCGCGAAACGGCGCAGGGATCAATTCGGGGTCGAGCGGCGGCACGGGCAGCAATGTAATGCGGATCGGCTCGGGTGTTGGCAGCGCGTCGTATTCGATCTGGCGCGCGGCGGCGATGTAGGGCGCGGGGTCGAGCCATTCGCCGGCCAGTCGCTCGAAGTGGCCATCCTCATTGCCACCTCCGGGCGGCGCAAGGAAGGGCTGTGAGAGTTTTTCGGCACAAGCATCCAGGCCGGGCAGCGCCAGCGTAGCGGCAATTTGCCTATAAGTGCCGGGCCAGTCGCGCGCCAATACCGGCGCGGCCAGTGGCAAGATGACGCGCAGGCGTGGTGCCGTGGGCGTACTGCGCTTTGTGCTGTAGATCACGGCTTCGCGGCCGGTGAGTGCAACGCGAGTGCGGTCGATGTCGACATCCTTATCGATGTCGAGCACCAGCGCGGTCATGGCAATCACGTTGGCGTCGTTTCGCGTCGCCCCCTCCTTGAAGTCGGCATAGATCAGCGCCGGCAAGGCTTCGGGATCGGCGGCGCGCGGGCCTGCCTGCATTTGTCTGAAACGCTCTACAACAGAGCGCCACGACGTCTCTGCCACTTCGATCTGGTTGGATTTGACACCGCCTTTTTGCACGGCGTAGCGCAACACTCTGTCTAGTGTGTCAGTTCGTTCGTCGGGGTTCGTGGTGTTTTTTTCTTGTTCGGTCATCGGGTGTTACTCCAAGCGCCCAGCGCTTTGGCGGCGGCGACAAAGCCGAGGCCGTAGCGCGCCATGTGGAAATCCAGCACGCCACGCCCCTGCGCGCCACACTCGGGAACGTGGCAGCGGAATGCGCCGGTGGCGAGATTCACCGTCAGGCTGGGGTGAGTGTCGTCGTGGAAGGGACAGCGTGCTGAGGCATTGCGACTGGTCGGCCGCAGGCGCTCCAACTCTGTGGCGTAGTAGGTCAGAGGATCGGGCAGACGGGTGCGCTCGAAATGTCCGCGCTGGGGTTTCCTGCCTGCCGTGGGAGTGCGCATGACGAAATTCTCAAGCCGCACGCTGTTTGGCCTGGGCGGTGCTGCTCAAGCGGCCTTGTGAATTCAGCCACTCGTCGACGTCGGCCTGAAAGTAGAAGACGCGGCCACGCTTGACGAACTTGGGGCCATTGCCATTGCAGCGCATCATCGCCAGCGTCTTTTCAGACAGGCCGGTATAGGTTGAGGTGTTCTTTGTGTCCATGCGGCCGTCGGGGAAGGTGACGACTTCGATGGATTTCAGTTGGGTTATTGTCATGGCCGCTCTCTTATGTAATTAAAGACAACACAAGATTACAAGAGCAATACATAGCTTGTCAAAGAACTTACGTGGTGCTAGACTTTTTTGGAAGTTAATAGAACCTGTGAGCGAAAGGACATGACATGGCAACCGAAAATCCGGAAAGCAAACGCAAGGGCGGCGGCGGAAAACTCTCTCGATCCGAGACGGTAACTGTCCGGCTAGACCCGAAATTGCGCTATCTCGCTGAACTGGCAGCGAGGAAACATCGACGCACGGTGTCTAGTTATGTCGAGTGGGCGGTCGAGAAATCACTCGACGGCGTTTATCTGCGCGACGAAAGCGGTGACAGCCGTGATGACTTTCAGCGCGGCATCAGCATCGGTGCGATGGCCGATAGCCTGTGGGATGTCGATGAGGCTGACCGAATGGCCAAACTGGCGATGCAGTTTCCCGAGTTGCTGACCCATGAGGAGCAGGTTCTCTGGAAGCTGGTGCGTGAGAACGGTCTGCTGTGGAAGGGCCACTATGACAAGACGAGCGATGAGTGGACATGGCACCCGGAGCTAGGCAACCTTATCTATGAAAAATTACGCGAACATTGGGCAACCTTTTTGGCTGTAGCCAAGGGCGAGGCTGATAAATCTAGCCTGCCCACTTGGGTGAAGCAAAACCCTGATCCAGAAATTCCCTTCTGATTGGAGAAGAACATGGCCAAGACCTTTACCAAACTTACCCGCCCGGCCATGCGCAAACTGGCAACAGGCGAAAAACTCAACGAGCACGGCATCACCTTCGAGAGGCAGGTCAGCGGCGACGGCGTGTTCACCGTCAATGTCATGGTCGATGGGCAGCGCATCCACCGCGTCATCGGCCGCGAATCGGACGGCACCACGCGCACGCAGGCCGAAGAATTCATCGAGAAGGCGCGGCAGGATGCCAAGGCCGGCCGGCTCAATCTGCCCAAGGGTCGCAAGCTGGCGTTGTCGTTCCGCGAAGCAGCCGAGAAATACATCACCAAGCTGGGACAAGAGGACGGCAAAGACATTCCGATGAAGCGTTACCGCCTCGATATGCACCTGACACCGTTTTTCGGCGACACGCCACTATCGAAAATCGCCACCTTCGACGTGGAACGTTACAAGAAGCAGCGCGGCAGCGAGCCCGTCATGCGCCCCAACGGGCCAGGCGGCAAGCCGTTCTATGGTGGCGAAACCAAGCCGGCAACGATCAACCGCGAACTGGCAGCGCTCTCCCACCTACTGAACAAGGCTGTGGAATGGGGCTGGCTGGATCACAAGCCGGCGACCATCAAGCGCCTGAAAGAGCATTCCGGCCGGATTACCTATCTGACCGTCGAGCAGATCGAGCGATTGCTGACGGAAGCAGGAGCCGACCAGAACCGTCAGATTTATCCGTTCATTCGTATCGGCCTGGACACATCAATGCGCAAGACCGAAATTCTCAGCATCCGGCGCGAGCATATCGACACGCAACGCATGGCCATCTACATTCCGAAAGCCAAGGCCGGTGCGCGTGAGCAGCCGATCACCAAAAGCCTGGCCGATTATCTCGAAACCTACGTCGCCAGCCTGCAACCCGGCGTAGCTTGGCTATTTCCTTCAATGGGTGCCAAGGAAGGCCGCACCGTCAATCTGGACAAGCCATTTCGCCGTTGCGTACTGGCAGCCGGACTCGATGTAAAGCAGGTGGTCCGCCACACGCTGCGCCATACCGCCATCACGCATCTGGTGCAGGCCGGCGTCGACCTGCCAACCGTCAAGCGCATCAGCGGCCACAAGAATCTGAGCATGGTCGAGCGCTACAGCCACCAGAACGGCGCGCACATTCAAAGCGCAATGGACAAGCTATCCGAGCGCTACAAGACCAAGGCATTCTGACCGATTGATGCCCAATTTCCTGCCCAATTACACAGGAATTACACAAAAGCAAAAGGCCCAACCTTTTGGGCTGGGCCTATCTGCTTGAATCTTATGGCTCCCCGACCTGGGCTCGAACCAGGGACCTACGGATTAACAGTCCGGCGCTCTACCGACTGAGCTATCGAGGAATGAAGGCGCGAATATTAGGGACTTTCCAGGCCCCCGTCAACTCTCAGCCTTGTCCAGGGTGTAA
>SXGT01846337.1_pt1 | contig 31661 bp, 26 predicted proteins | sample 3176221 | NCBI WGS metagenome assembly SXGT01 (sample SAMN11356862, study PRJNA531348) | freshwater metagenome | isolation source: freshwater sample F1-120 | place: China: Fuxian Lake, Yuxi | collected 2017-12-25
CTGCACCGTTTCCGTTGCTATAACCATGTTGCATTCTTTGTTCTGCACCGTTTCCGTTGCTATAACCATGTTGCATTCTTTGTTCTGCACCGTTTCCGTTGCTATAACCATGTTGCATTCTTTGTTCTGCGCTGTTTCCGTTGCTATAACCATGTTGCATTCTTTGTTCTGCGCCGTTTCCGTTGCTATAACCAGGTTGTGTTCTTTGTTCTGCATCGTTACCATAACCGTTTCCGTTACCATAACCAGGTTGTGTTCTTTGTTCTGCGTCGTTACCATAACCGTTTCCGTTACCATAACCAGGTTGTGTTCTTTGTTCTGCATCGTTACCATAACCGTTTCCGTTACCATAACCAGGTTGTGTTCTTTGTTCTGCATCGTTACCATAACCGTTTCCGTTACCATAACCGTTTTCGTTACCATAACCGTTTCCGTTGCTATAACCAGGTTGCATTCTTTGTTCTGCATCGTTACCATAATCATAAGCATTAAGTTGTTGTAATTCGGATGTCGAGTTTACATTATTTTGTATATGCTGTGATATATTTTTATTATTAAAAAAACTGTGAGGTGGTCTATTACAAGTTTTATTTTTATTCATTATTATATATTATAATAATAATATAATTAAAAAATTTATAAATTATTTTATAGATTTATATTTTACAAATTATAATCATATGCTTTAATATCACTAACATCACCACTGTATAAAGGTTGTTGATTACATGCATTTATAAATTTATATTCTTTTCCCATAATGGCATCAACATTTTCTTTATATTGTTTATAAGTATTTACAGAGTTAAGATTAGTAAAATTTTCTGCAATTGAAGTGTTTGGTAATGTATATCCTGGGTCTGTGCGTACAGGAATATTATTATAAACGATTGGGCATAAACTTTGAGATAATATAATAGGTGCATTTGTATCAAAAGTACTGGTACAGTTTTCAACACCTTTGCATTCTGGATTATATTTATATTTATCACAATCGGATAAAGGTCTTGTAATATTCCATAATTCAGATTCTACATCAACAACTTCTTTATCAAATTTATACCATGCTTTTTTATCAATACATTTAGATGAATTTTCATATGCACCTAAATATAATTGATATTGTAATGGATCTACGGATTGTCTTAATGTTTGGTCATATTTACAACAATCATACATTTGTCTATTAGATGCTCCTTGAGGTTGATAACTCATTTTATATATATAACAAATACATAAAAAATTTATAATATATAATATATTTTAATATATAAATTTCTTATATATATGGTGATTAAAATTTGTAATTATCCTTTAGAATATTTCATTTATATAATTATATTTATTTTAGTGCTAACAATTATAATTAGTTTATTTAGAAATAAAACAAATAAGCATACAATCCTTAGCAAAAAAGTTAGCAAAAAAGTTATTGAAAAATTTGGTGAGGACTTGATGGGAAGTGGTAACAATAACAGTAACAGCACTATAGATATAGATGTTATAAAAAATGAACTTGAAGAAAATAAAAAAGCATTAGAATTATCAAAACTTAAAGAAGAAAAACTTAAAGTAGAAGTAGAAATAGTAAAAAATTATACAAAAATTAATGATAATGAATTTGCTAATATATATACACATGCTTTAAAAACTTTTTTTAATGGTGGTAATACAACTATTCCTACTCTTAATGATACTGTAAAAATTATTGATAGTAATGATAATTTAAATTTATTAATATCTAAAACATCAAATCTTAAAAATATATATAAGGTAGGTGAAAAGGTCTTACGGGATTCTACTTTCTACATTACTAATAATGATATTTGTTATAATAATATACCAACCTCAGAAAAAGGCTTATATACTGGATGCACAGTATGTTCTATTAACCCGTCTAATAATTATATGTCCAGTAAAAATAAAACTAATATAGAAAGCATATGTCTATATAATGATAGTGAAAATAAAATAGATAAAACAATTCCAACATCAAATGATTGTGAAGGTATATGTATTGGACGTACTTGAAGGTATGGTTGCGTATATATATAAACTATGGTCAGTGTATATAGGTTCTATTATCCATTCTTGACGATTCCCCAATAAGTGATTTATTTGGAATTTTATTATAATTACAATCTAAATATTGAAATTGATTTTCAAATGGTTGCTTATTTTTTTGTGATGTTTCTCTTGTTATCAAGTTTACCTTTAATATATCCTGGTCCTGATTAAAACGATTATTATTTGTATATAATGCATCTTGTTTATACCTATCTGCTATGTACCCTGTACCACCTGCACCCCCCGTAGTCCCTATAGCCCCTGCACTCCCAACATTGCTATAATTATCATTAATAAGGTTATCATTAATAAGGTTATCATTAATAAGGTTATATTGTGTATTATGTTCCTGATGTCTTTTATTATTTGCTATATTAGGTATACTTCTTTTAAATTCATTATCAAATCTATTTGTATGATTATAATTTATTAATTTTTCTGTATTTTCTAATTGATTAATTGCATTTGATAAATTTGCATTATTTACAGGACCTTCTGCAAAATCTTGAACACCGTATTTATTATTATTAGGGCATATATTCATAGGGCTTTCTCTAATTTTAAGTTGTATTCTATCGTTTCCACCTTGATTATTTCTGTTTCCACCTTGATTATTCTTATTTTTATTCTTTCTCATTTTTTCATTATATTCATGCAATGCTCCTTCTACTTGGGATAACAATTCAAAACCACTTCTACCTTTACCGTTTCCATCATCTTCATCCTCTTCTTCAACATAGTTATAATGTATAAATGGATTACTACCACCAACACCACCGCCACTTCCACCACCAGTTACACCATAATTATCATGTTTGTACAATTGCTTTCCTTTTTTAATTCTATTCATAAACATGTTTATTTCTTTAATATCATTCCTAGTTATAGAATGTCTTTTGTCAAAAAATGGGTCTTTATCAATATTATTAACATTATAAAATTTGAGGGCTTTTAAATATTGAATCCATAAACCTATTTTAGGATGTGGCACAATACCATTATTTAACTCTTTTTCATATGTACTAATAAATAAATCTATATCATTATTGTTCATACTGTTTATACCGTTTATACCGTTTATACCGTTTATACCGTTTATACTGTTCATATAGTTTATATCTTTATTATTTATAATAGATATTTTTTATTATAAACAACCTTTGTGCTTACAATTCATTATAAACACCACAATAAATAATATTATTTTTATCATCTTTAATATAGTAGTAGTAATGTTTAAAATTAATTACGGACTTACTTATAACTTTTTTACAAGTATTATCGTTATTTTTTTCAACGGGAATTATATCCATTTCAAAGGATGTATTAAGAAAAATATTAGGTTTTAACATTACACCATTAACTAATTCACCCAAGTGTAAATTTGATAATTTACTGATATTATAATAGAAGTCTTTAATATTAGTACTAATATTTGGTATGAGCATTATTGTTGACATTATAGAATAATCTTTATTTTGCATAATGACCTTTAACGCACCTTCACTGTTTATGTTTATATTTACATCATTACCTTTATTAAATATAAAACCCAATTTATAAGTATGCATTAATACCTCAATACAACCAATATTTTCTTGAGGTAAGTTGTTATATGATAATATAACATTACTCATTTTTATAAAATTTTTATTTTTATATTTTATTATTTCAGGATTATAGTATAATGGAATTCCTAATTTAAAATCAAAATTTGCATATATTATAAATCGTTGCTCCTTATCTTGTTCCTGATTATAATGGGTTATACCAATATTAAATATATCCTTTATTTTGTTTATAAATGTTGTATTTCCAGCATTACCAGCAGTACTAGGTATTACATAGGAAACATTACCATATTTATTAACAATATCACTTAACTCTTTCATTTCACTAATTGCAATATCTTTACTTTTAAAATTGTATATTTCTAATAATGCATCAGTTGATGGATTTTTTGATAATAATATAATTGAGTATATTAAATAAGATAATAATTGTGGACTGATTGTTGTGTTGGTGGCGGAGTTGGTGGCGGGGCTGAGGGCAGTAAGATTTAAAAAGTCAGTAATTATACCATTACTTATTGCATTATTTCCTTTATTACTATTACTAAAATCGTGTTGATATGCTTGATCAAAAGAGCCAGAACCACCAGAACCACCAGAACCAGCAGAACCAACAGAACCATAATCAGCACAAACTTCTTGATAACCCTGGTATCCATTATCATCATTATTTGCTTTAATGTTGGAACCATTATTGTTATCACCATTATTTTTAACTATGTAGGGATTATTAATTAAATTTTTTTTATTATTATAAATGTGAACACTTCTAAAATTAAATTTGTCATTATTAACATTAAAATCTATTTCACTGTCATTGCTATTTGAAAATTTATTAAACATTGTACGATCATCTAATAAAATAGGATTAGCATCATTCTTAAGATATACATCCTTATTGCGGTTTAATTGATAGTTCTCTATTAATTGATTTAAAGTGAGGTCATTGTTGCCTTTATTGTCCTTATTGTCTATAGGATAATTATATTCCTCATAATTGTTATTCATAATTTTATATAAAGTAATTTGTTATTATAATAAATATTTTTAAACTCTTTTTAATTGCTTTATAAATGCAGTATAATTAAAGTTGCGTTTTATTAATATAACCAAAAAAAAATATATTTGTAATTATATATATAAACATTTTTATGAATAGTGATTTAGTTTACAAGAAAAAATATTTAAAATACAAGAATAAATATATTGCTTTACAGAGACAATTAAATGTACAAGAAGGTGGTTGGCCTTCATTTACAACATTTTCAACTAAATCTAAATTAGGAATATATTTATTTTTTATTGATGAATCTAATAAATACAATAAATTGTTAGATAGTATGCAATTACTAAAAGAACTATACTTCAAAGATAGTGGTAGTGAAATTTCTAAAATATTAGGAGAGGGATGTTGGTATCTTGAACGTAAAATGGATGTTTTAGGTAAGGTAGTAGGTAAATTAGGTGAAGAATTAGTAGGAAAAGTTATTCTTAAATCATGTGCCAATGATAGCAATACTAAAGAGATTAAGGGAACACGATTTAGAAATGAAATGACAACAATTGAATCAATAATGCCAATATTAACGAATATTAAACGTGAATTACCAAATATTAGATACTATTTTGTTGTAGACTATAATGCATTAAAATATAATAGAATATCATGCATGTTTACAATGCCTGAACCTGCTCCTGCTCCTTCTCAAGCCACTGCCCTCCAAATGGAACAGTACCAACAGCAACAGCAACTACAACAGCAACAACAGCAACAACTTGGTCAATACCCTCCAGGCTATGGCGCTCCTTCTCCAGGCTATGGCGCTCCTCCTCCTCCAGGCTATGACGCTCCTCCTCCTCCAGGCTATGGCGCTCCTCCTCCTCCAGGCTATGGCGCTCCTCCTCCTCCAGGCTATGGCGCTCCTCCTCCTCCAGGCTATGGCGCTCCTCCTACAGGCTTTTCTTATGCCCCCCAATAGAACAAACTATTTTTAAACCCATACAAGAATTAAATGAAGAACAATTAAGACAATTAAAACAAAAATATCAAGGATATACAGACCAACAAATTCAACAAGGATGGCTAAACAGTGGTATGAAACCAGAACAATATATATATACTATGCTCCAACCATCCACATAATCCCCATAAGTAAACTTATTTATATAAATAAGTTTAATCCATACAACCAAGATAATATATACATCTAAATTAATCCATGCACCTAAGTTAATCTATGCACCTAAGTTAATCCATACACCTAAGTTGATCCATACACACACTCAGTTTATAAGTATCTTGGTGACGTCATGCTTGGGTCTTCATAATAAGTGCATTTACTTGTATCTTCCTTGCAACGTGGACCAGTGTCATAAAGCCAACGTGCAAATTCTGTTTGTTTATTTGGTATAGTATTTACAGGAAGTGTATAAAATAAGCGTTGTGAATTTTCTCTTTCAAAAACATCATCTACATTTCTAAAAATGGTACTATTATATAATTCAAGTGATTTTTTTGGTAATTCGTCATCATCAACATTGCATGGACTTGCAACATTACCTGCATCTAAATAATCAGAAAATACAATATTTGCATACGGATTATCTGCAGTTGGTTTACGACATGTACTATCTACAAACTTGTCATTCATTTTATATGTAAGACCAATCGGTTGTGTAGAAATAACGTTATCTTCTAATGTACCATCGTTTACCGTGTTCATAGCACCGTTCACACCGCCGCCGTTTATACCACCACCGTTTACACCACCACCGTTTACACCACCACCGTTTATATTAGAATCTTTTTTTAAATCACCAAATACATAATCACCATTAGAATCTATATATGCTGTTTGTAAATCTATTGCATCAGTACCTCTTAATCCATTAATACTACTACCTAAAAGGTTCAGAGGGGATGCAGAACCAGGAACAATCATATCAATAGGACTTGTAATAATATTTTTTTGAGGAACATATTCATTAAATTCATCAACAAAATTTTCATTTATATCTAATTTGACACTATTAATATCATTAACATATAGAGAATGATAAATAATAATAATGATAATTGCAACAATTGCTAATAATAATAAAACACTGTCTCTTTTAAAAAATATCAATAAAATAATTAAATATATTAAAAATCGTGATATTGTATTTAACTGATCTGTTAAATTCATATCTCTTGTTGGAATAATTTGCCAATATTTATTCTTATCTAATATAACGCTTGGATCATATATCCAAAATTTACTCATTTTTATATAATATCACAATATATAAAAATTATTTCTATTTATATAAATTTAATTACTCTTACATATTTCTAATTGCTTTTATGTATTTCTAATAATTCTTTCTGTTTTAATAATAATTTTAACTTTTCTTTTTTTAATCTTATTTCATCTGTATCATTATCACTGCCTCCGTGACCTTCATGACCATTACCGCTACCGCTAATACCGTTACCATTTATGATGGGTAATAGAGGTTCTTCATTCATTGCGTTATTGGCATTGGTGGTGTTATTGGTGATCGTGTTATTGGCATTAGTAAAAAGTGTATTTAATTTACTAACATAATTTGAATGAATTTTTTCAATTATACTAACAATAATTGATATAAAATTGTTATTATTATCATTAGAATGTTCGGTAATTTGTTGGCCTAAAAAGAATGATACAAATGATGGAGTATTTTCTTTATACTGATTAAAAAAATTCATTTCATCTGTAAACTTGTCAAGATTAATTAATAATGAAACACCATATGTATTTTTTTTAGATAATACTAATAATGTTTTTTCTATTTCATTAACTAATTTAGTATCTGTTTTATTATCAACAAATATTAAAAAAATTGGTTTTAGTAAATTATTTTTAAAAATAATATCAACATCACTCTTCTTATTAACACGATAAATATTTTTAGACATTTATTATTTAATATATCCATTAGTTTTTATATATCTATTATTTTTAATCTAATGCACCTTCAACCAAATGCCCCTTCAACCTCTAACCAAATGCATTATTAAGGTTGGGACGGGGGTTGGTGGTCAGTATTTTTGCTTTCATTCATAGATTTTTGTATATTATTTCTAATTATAGCATCAACATATTTAATTGCATCACTATTAGTAGTTTTTTGTGCAAGATTACTGGTTGTATTCCACAAGTCCATAACATCAATTTGTTCATCTTGTATCTTTCCCATCATATTAGATGCAACTTTTTGTGCAATTCCTAATAATTGTTCAACACTCTTTTTACCATTATTTTTATTCTTACTTTGTGCTTTACCAATATCAATAACTTCAGATTTAATTTGTCCTAACATATCTGTTAAAACTGCAGACGATTTAGTATTACTTGATTTAAATTGATCACTATTTAATGCTTCATTGATTTTATTGGCTGCACTATTAACATCATCTTCTTTTATATTTTCCATATAATTTGACATCTTATTATCCATTTGTTCTGAAACAAAATTTTCCATTACCATTTCAATAGCACTCATATTCTTACATTCTACACCATTAAATAATGTTTGTATATCCATATTATTATCAACTGTACCTACTGAAACAAATGGATTAAAATCATTGCCTTCTTTAAGTGTACCATTAGTATTTAATGCTTCAATTACTTTATTATAACTTACAGCAGAAACATGTAAAGTTTGAAATTGTTTATATAATAACTGCTTATCTTCTTGCACACAAACAGAACTTAATACTTTGTAAAGTGATAATGATGGAATAAGTGTCCATGATTTTTCATTTTTACTAAAAAGTTTATTAAGTAAATCATTATCAAAGTTGTTTTTATTTAAAAAATGTAAATTTTCTTGAAGTTGAGTATTAGAAACAATTTTTTGTAAAATCTTTTCATAATTTAATTTATCAAATAAACTAACAATCTTATCAACGTCTGTTGTACCATTTATACTAACTCTCTTACATGTTAAAACAAGTTCCTTAAATGATGAAACAAATTTTTCATAAAAGTAAGTTTTGTAATCGTTCTTTTGCAAATTCATTAATAATAATATTATTACTATTTTTATTAATTTAAACCGTTTTTTTATTATTGTCTTTATCAATATATATAACCTGTCATATTTTAATGTATAAAATTTTAATTATAATTACTATTACCCTTACTGTATTAATTATATTACTAATGACACGAGCAAATAGATATATAACATATTTTATATTAAATAAAATTTATTTACATAATAAAAAGAAAAATAAAGATATCCCAAAAATAACTAACACAACTCCAATATATATATTTATGCACTTATGTAATTATGGTAATAATTGGAAATCTATAATTTCTAATCAAATAATGCAAATAATAAAATCAGGTTTATATGCACAATGTGAAAAGATTTTTTATGGTTGTAGTTGTAATAATTGTGAAGAAGAATTAGAAATTTTTTTAAGAAAATATAAAAAAATAAATAAGTTACCAAGACACGAAACATATGTTCATGAAAATATTACAATAAATAAGGTAATAGAGTTTAGTAAACAACAACATAAAAATGTTCATATTCTTTATTTACATAGCAAAGGCGTAACAGGAACGTCTAATCATCAAAATTATTGGAGAGATTATATGATGAATTATAATGTCAATATGTGGAAAGTTTGTGTTAATTTATTAAATAATAATTATAATACAGTTGGTGTAAATTTATCATATAATCCAACACATTACTCTGGTAATTTTTGGTGGGGGCGTAGTGATTATATTAAAAAATTAGATTATATTGATAAAAATAATATTAGAAATAGAATGATGGCTGAATATAAGATATTAAGTAAGATAGAAAAAAATAAACATATAAATTTAAGTAATGAATTTTGGAAATCATTTTGGAAATCATTCAAATATCATGATATATATTTTGGTTTATATTCACGTATTAACTTTGACCATTCATTAGATTATGCTGAACATGAATATTATCTCAAAAATCCAGATGAACTTGATATATATATATTAAATATGCTTTAATTATACACTTTTTGTATAATTACTGGAAAATACATTTAATCTTTTCCAATATTTTAATCATCAATTCAATATATGATTTAAAGATATTTCTATCTTCTGCACTAAGTCTTAGAGAATTATTTTTAATTTGTATTATTAAATCAAAAAATTCACTTTCTCTATCTCTGCAATTATTTAAATTTTCTCTATCTATAATTGTTTTAATCTTTTCTAAATTAACCGTATTATCGTTTTCTAAATTATTTAATGAAAAGTTAAGTATTTTTTCTTTATTATTTAATATTGTAATTATACTTTTTTGTATAATATATACTCTATTATTTTCAATGTATGAGGTCAATACAGGTATTAATATTATGTATCTAATTGGAATTATATTTTTATCTTTTGCTAATTCCATTAAACTGTTTATTACTAAAAAATAGTTCTCTGTTAACTCGTTAAAAATATTTAATTTATTGTCCATTATTGCTCTATGTTTAGATATATTAATGTTTATATATATTATAATGTTTATATATGTGTATATGCTTTTATTTTATTTATAAATCTTTTGTTCTCTGCATTTCTAAATTACGTATCATATTTTTTTGGGTTCTCCAATCAATTTTAGCCCCTTCAGGTGCAGTATAAATTTCTTGGTCTGTATTATGAGTTGCAAATGATTTTGGTAATGGGTTATCTGTTAATAATAATGCATATGTATCAGAAAATCCATTCATTTCATCCTGTAAATATCCATCTAATATATTCTTAACAACGGGACCACTACTGCCCCCTACACCTCCTCCAGATGTAGGTACTACTGCATTTCTCTTAACAATATTGCCACTACCTCCTCCCCCTACGCCACCGCCACCGCCACCGCCACCTACTCCCCCAACTCCTACACCACCGCCACCGCCTACACCTCCTACTCCCCCAACTCCTACGCCACCGCCTACACCTCCTACTCCCCCAACTCCTACGCCACCGCCTACACCTCCTACTCCCCCAACTCCTACGCCACCGCCTACACATCCTACTCCCCCACCTCCGCCACCCCCTGTCTCTGCATTATTTATAATAGTTTCAAGCCATATAAATGCATCTTTTCCTTCTAATGGTTTACCATGACTATGTTTATAAATAGTTGGAACAATTTTAATACCTTTTTCCTTAAATTCATTTATGCGTTCATCAACACAAACTAATTTAAAATATTTTAGAATATTGTGTTTATGGCATTGATTAATAAATATATTACATGATTTACATTGTTTACTGTAAAATAATATATTAATAGGTTGTGCTGATGAATTTTGACGGTTCATATGTGTATATATTTATGTATGTATTTATGTTTATATATGTAAAAATTGATATTTATAAATAATATATTAAGAATAATTATAATTCTATAAAGGTTATAAGATTAAGTAAGATATAATTTATTGATATGAATATTAAAGAGGTTAGTAATAATACAGATGAATTTGACACATCTAAATTGGAGTTAGAAATAAGTGGTCCAAGTGTAAATTATTCACTTATAAATTCTTTACGTAAGATGTGTATAAATCAAATACCAACATATGCGTTTCATGCAACAACAATTAACATTACTAAAAACACATCTATATATGACAATACTTATATGAAAGAGCGATTATCACAATTACCAATTAGGAATATTAATCATAAAGTAAATACACTTCCTGTAAAATATTACAAAAATGTAAATTTTGCAAGTAATTATGAAAAACATCCTGATGACAATCACCAAATTGAATACTATGTTAAAATTAAAAATGATGGACCCGAAAATATTTTAAATGTTACAACACATGACCTTATTATGACTATTAACGGTGAAGTTGTTAAAAATAAAGAAAAAAATCCAATATTATTAATTCAATTAAAAATTGGTGAAGAATTTGAGTGTTCAATGAAAGGTGTTTTAGGTATTGGTGAAGTAGATTCAATATTTAATTCAGCACATTCATACTATAAAGAAATAGACCCAACAAAGTATTTATTAACTGTTGTAACAGTAGGACAAATGAGTAATTATGATATTTTAATAAAAAGTTGTTTAATATTAGTTGAAAAGTTAAAAGTTATAAAGGATAATGTTAATAATGACCAATACAATAAAATGATTACCGATGAAAACTCAATAATTCTTGAATTAATAAATGAAGATCATACATGTGGTGGTATTGTTAATTATATATTGCAAGATAAAAAAAATGTTATTTATTGTGGTATAACAAAGCAAAATTTTATGCAAAAAAATATATTGTTTAAAATTAAAACAGATAAAACAACAACACCAATTAAAGCATTCGTTGAGGCTATTGATGATAGTATTACCTATATATCTAAATTTAGTAAAGAACTTGATAAAAAAAGTAAGAAATAATTTTTATAAACCATATGCACTTATAAATTAAGTTTATTTTAATTATCATTATTATAATTAAAATATAGAATATATAATATACATCTTAAGGTACATGACAATACCAATTTATACACCCTATATATCAAAGTATAAAAAAAGTGCAATTGATGCAATAGATTCAGAGTGGATAAGTAATCATGGAATTTATATTGAAAAAGCAACAAGCAAATTAAGAGAAATGTTAGGTTGTAAGTATGCTATATTAATGGCAAACGGTACAGTAGCAACACATTGTTTATTCATCTCATTAAAATATATGTATCCAAATATAAATAAAATATATGTTCCAAACAATTGTTATGTTGCTGTTTACAATTGTGTTTTAATGGAATATGAATTAAATAATATGGAAACAATGCATATTAATGAAGATACATGGAATATTTATGAAGATGAAGAATATATTAAAAATTTAGAACCAAATTCTGCAATAGTTATTGTTCATAATTTAGGTGGTATTATAAACGTTGATAAAATAAAATCAATAAGACCCGATATAATACTTGTAGAAGATAATTGTGAAGGATTATTTGGTAAATATAATGATGCCTTTACAGGAACTTCTACAAATGTGCTTTGTTCATCTATTTCATTTTATGGTAATAAGACTATTACAACAGGTGAAGGCGGTGCATTTATAACAAATGATGATAATGTATATAATCATATTAAAAAAGTATATTCACAAGGAATGTCTAGTAAACGTTATGTTCATGAAGTACATGCATATAATTATAGAATGACAAATATACAATCTGCATTTTTATATGACCAATTATGCGATATAGATACAATATTACAATTAAAAGAAACCGTATTTAAAAATTATGAAAAATTATTAGAACCTCTTATATTGTCGGGAAAAATAAGGTTACAGGCTTCAAGTACCCTAACCAAAAGGGCAAATTGGATGTTTGCATTACGCATTGTTGATAATAATAAAAACATTGATGACGTGTATAACTACTTTTTAAATAAAGGTGTTGAAACAAGACCATTTTTTTATCCTATTAATTGTCACAAGCATCTTGAACACGTGAAGGTAAATGAAGTTGATAAGCCCCTGATATTAAACAGTGAGATTATAATGATACCAAGTTATCCAGAATTAAAATATGAGGAACAGATATATATTGTAAAAGTTATAAGTGAATTTGTTAATGATTCTGTTTAATAAATATATTATTTACAAATATTTTATGCATTTATTATATATATATTTATTATATGGAAAAGAATGAGTTATTAGGATTATTACCTGGATTATTTCAGGGAATAACACGTGTATCAATATCATACCCAGCAGATGTAGTTAAAATACAAATGCAAAAACAATTATTTACTACAACATCAGAAACTGTAAAACATATTATTAAAAATGATATTAAAAAATTTTATAGAGGTTCAAGTATTTCTTTTGTAACAATTGGATTAGAACGTTCATTGCAATATTACTACTTGGAAAAAATTAATAAAAAATATAATCCATTTTTATCCGGGTTTATTGTTTCTCTTGCAAGTTCTATTTATAATTTACCTATGCAATATTTAACAACAAATATTGCACTTTTAAATAAAGGTACAGATGTAAAGCATTTTATTAAACAAACTACATACAAAGATTTATATAAAGGATATTTTATAGAAACGCCAAAAAATGTATTTGGTTCTACAATATATTTAGGAACATATTTTAAATTAAGGTCAATGACCAATGATAGCACTCTATATCCATATTTTGGTGGTATTTCTGGTATGATGACTTGGATACTTATATTTCCAATAGATACAATAAAAACAGAATATCAAACAACTAAAAATATACGCCTAAGTAATTTAATTTATTCCCGTTTTAATAATGGAGGTATAAAATCATTTTATAAAGGATTGACGCCTGTTGTTATAAGAACATTTCCATCAGCATTTGCAGGTATGTATATGTATGAAAAAGTAAGATCATTGATAGCATAAGCATTACATTTTTTTACAAGGTGTTCCTGTATATACTCCCGATACAGTAATATCTTTTACAACACCAGCATTTAATCCTAAAACAACATTATCACATATTTTAATTTTTTCTCTTATTGCAGAATTTGTTCCACAATATACACCATCGCCAATAACACATTTTCCCGATATATTTACTCCAGGGGCTGTTGTAAAATATGAACCTGTTATTGTATCATGACCAATGGTTGTATTTATATTAATATGACTAAAATCACCAAGTTTAATATTACTGGTTATAATTACACCAGCACATACAATACTGCCTTTTCCAATAATACAATTTTTATCAAGTATATGAGAATTAGTATCTATGTACGTATAATATGATGTACTCTTTGGCATACTTAATACAACCTCCTTACGTAAATCAATATTTGATAATGAGACCAGTGCATCATAACGGGATGTGTTAAAATGACTTAATTTATAAACATTACAATTATATACTTTTTTAATGTTTGGAATAGTGCTATGAAATGTATCTTGATTATAATAATCATCACTTATAAAAACATCAAACTTTTTTTTAAGATTACATAATATTTCTCTTGTAAATGATGAAAAACCGATTATTCCTATTTTTTTCATGTTTTATATATACTTTTAAATTATATTTGTCTTAAATGTTTATATTTGTTGTGTAAAAGTAAAAATAAAAATATAGATTATAGTATATATAACAATTTATTTAATAGATAATGATATTAATAAATTTTTTGTACTTTTGGCCTGATTTTGATACTAGTAATAATTTTATAACAAAAATACTTGATAATAATAATATATCATATACAATCTCTACTACATATAATCAAGATGTAAATATACCAAAATTTGTATTTATTGGACATTTTATTAATTCAGATGAAAAATTATTAAAAGTAGCAAATATACCTGCAAATTATATTAAAATATTATATATTTCAGAGCCAATTGAACATATGTATAAACTATGTTATAATTTATTCATTTCTAATCATTTTGATTATATATTTGGTTCTGTAAATAATGATACAAGTAAGAATTATTATAATCTGCCTATATTTTTAGATACTATAGATGAAAAACTACTTACTTTAGAATCACTACTTACTTTAGAAAAAAGTTTTTGTAGTATTTTTACTAAAAATGATTATAAATCAGCACTTAGTAATTGTATATATAATAGATACTTTAAAAATAAATGCAATACTGGTTTATGTATTGACGTAGGTGCAGGAGATGGTATTACTAATAATTATTCCTATTTTTTTAATAATGATTTATCTTGGAAATGTATTAATATTGAACCACTTGAAAATATGTTCTATAGGCTCCAATTGCATAGACCTACGAGTGCTACAAACTGTATCAACGACATTATAGGCATCAACACTAATCTTAAAATAGCATTATCAAATAAAAATGGTATTTTTCCTATTAAAAACTATTTTCATCCAGAAACAAATTACAAGTCAGGATTAGCAACATTTACTTATAATACTGAATATAAAAAACATTTAATATATATTTGCACTAATCAATTTACAATAGAACAAATAAAAACAAAAACATATAATCAATTGGTTGATGTTGAAGGAGTAAACAATAATCAAAATGTAGATTTATTATTTATTGATGTTAATAATCATGCAGTTGAAATATTAGAAGGTATGTTTGGAAGTGCATATTTACCATATGTAATTGTTATAAATACGATAAATAATCAAAATACAAATATACAAGAATCAGTAATAAAATTAAGCAATAGATACAAATTAGATTATAAATATGACTCTCAATTAATCTTTACATTAGAACAACCAAAATATAAAACAATTGAACCAGCACTTGGAATTGGTGATTTATTAACAATTAAAATGTATGAAGTAAGCAATAATATAGTATTTGATAAATTCATTATTAATATATGTTTGGTTAAATATAATAGAATTAATTATATTAACTATATCACATTTATAATTAAGTTTATTAACAAGTTATTCAATAATCCAAAAATTATATTTGTATATAAAAACGATGATGAACTTGTTATAGATAGATATTATGAAAATATTAATACATTTTATCTATATAATTATTATAATTTTGAAATAAATGATAATGATAATAATATTATTAAATATAATGGTTATAACTATAATGATAGTAAATATATAATATTTCATTGTAAAGTACGTTTTGATTCATGTGCTAGTAATTTTAATAATGAAATGAATATTCTTGAAAAATTTGTTGATGAATATAAGACAGATTTTGATATAGTATTACTCGGTGAAAGAGTTGTAGAACAAAATCATGAAGTAAAATTACATAAAATAGTTTCAATATATGAATATCTTATTAAATTAAAAAAAAATAATAATGTTATTGATTTAACTAGTGATGGTTTATATTCAGATAATACAATTGAATCATTTGAAAAAGATGCAAAAATTATTAATAATGCTATTTTAAATGTTGTTTTTGGTTATGGTGGACCATTAACTATATCTATGACATTTAGTAAAAATTGTGTATATTATATAAATGATTTGAAGCATCCTGTTTTTGATTTATATATGAATAAATACAGTAATATGTTTAGAAATATTAACAAGTTTTTTAACTATATTAAGATAATTGAATTATGTAATAAGTATGACATAGAATATAAGTTTTTTAAATATATTAAGATTGTTGAATTATGTAATAAGTATGACATACAATATACGTTTATTAATACGGTATGTAGTGCAACTGGTATTGGTGATATATTATTTCATTTGCTATGTTTAAAAGAAGATTTGACAGATAAACCATTTTATATAAATTTAAACTATTTTACACAATTATATTTCAAGTCAGAACCATTAAATCAGTTAGAATTTAGAATTAGACTTATTAAAGATGTAATTAAATATAATAATATTGATAGTAATAAAATAGTTTTCACATTTAGTAATGATATGATAATTCATGAAAATAATAAATTACCATGCACATTAATCAAAAATAATAATTTAAAGTTAGATGATACATGTATAGATATTTATAAAAGTGATGATAGTACTAATACAAGTGATGGGGGCGGTGATGGGGGCGGTGAAGGGGGCATGGGCAGTGGAGGCAGTGGAGGCGGTGGAGGCGGTGGAGGCGGTATGGGCGGTGATTATGTAATTATACATACTAAATGTCGCCACTTATCTGGTGAAAATTATAGTCTTCTTAAAGAAAATATAAAATCATTTTGCAATATTGCTAAATTTAGATATAAGGTTATTATTATGGGTGAACGTAATTTTCCATGCACTGAAGAAGTAATTTTACACGGTATTACAACAGTTTATGATGAATTGTTAGGATTAAAAAATAATAATACTATAAATGATATAACAGTTGATAATATTTATAATAATTTAAATTATGACAGTTATAAAAATGATGTTAATATAATTAAAAATGCAAAATATAATATTTGTTTTGGTGTTGGTGGTCAATTTTGTACATCCATTATATTTGGTAAATCAACAATTGTATATTGTAGTGTAATAAATATATTAGATCATATTAATAAAGATATATTTTTAGAAGATAGTTATTATTTTACAAATATGGTTGATTTTTTTAATACAATTAGTCAATATTGCTGTGATGAAGGAACTGTTAATATAATAAGTAATGGTAATATAATTAAAAATAATGATAATATAGTAAATAAAAATATAATTAAATATGATAAAAAATTAGAAAAAAGCAATAAGGTATGTATATTTACATTTCATATTAGTACTGGTGATAATTTTACAATGTATGCATCTATATGTCATTATGCCCATATATATAAAAAGGTAACAATATTTTCATTATATAGAAATAGACATACTATAACCCAATTATATAATAAGATTAAAAATGTTAAAGTTATTGTAATACCCATTCAAGATTATAATGACCATTTAGTTCCCGAAGAATATATTAAAAAAAGTTATGATTATTATAGACACAAAAAATATAATATTAGTAATATTGACACTATTAAATGTGGAAGTAATGTATCAAATTTTAGTGGTTATCAATTTTGGAGATCATTATATACACAACTTTGTTTAAATTACAATATGCGTTATGAAAGGAGATATAGCATAATAAATAGAAATTATGAAAGAGAGAATGATTTATATGATAAAGTTGTTAAAAAATATGGTTACAAGTATATTTTTGTTCATGATCATCGGTTCCTTGATACTACCTTCCGCACTTGTAGACCAAATGTTATTGCTCCTGATGTAAATATCCCTATTTTTCATCCAAATTGTAATTATTATCAAGCAATAGATAATAAAAATAAGTTTGCCAATTTGTGGTATAACTTTATATCTAATAATTTGTTAGATTATTGTATGGTAATTGAAAAAGCATATGCTATACATATAAGTGATAGTTCTTTCAGTTGTATTTGTCCATATCTTAATTTATCACATATTAAAGATAAAACAATTTATTCAAATTTGGATGTTATTGATTATCATAGTAGTTTTAATGAGTGGAATATTGTTAAAACATCGCATATTTATTAATTTTATACCCCTTTCATTTATATACCCCCGTTCATTTATATATACTGTTCATTTATATATACTTTAATTTATATATACCTGCCAACCATAAAATAAAGTATTTGATATATATAGATAATGAATAAAGAACAATGTGAACAATATATAATAGATGCAATTAAATGCAGTAAAAATGTATTAGAATTAGGTAAAAAAATATACATACATACGGAGAACAGTGAAGAGTATGATTTGGTTATCGTAAATGCAGTTGGACATATGTGTGAAAATTGTTATAATAAAATTAAAGATGTTTATGAATCTATAATTATAAATGGGAGATCTAAATATATACTTATAAATGGAGAAAGTAAATTATTAAGAAATATTATAAATAAATCAAACTTGTGGACACTAATATTTGAAGTAAGAGGCACTGCAAATATATCACATTTTGTACATAATAGTATTATAAACAATGCATTATAAACCGCTTAAACAATATAAACTTATAAAGCATTATAAAGAATATACACTTATAAACAATGAAATTAACAACAGTTATAGCATCTGTAAACAATAATCCATCATACTATATGTTTATACCAAAGCAAATATTATTTTGGAAAAGATTTAATATAAATTTTCTTGCAATATTTGTTGGAAACAGTATACCTGATGAATTGCAAGAATATAAGAATAATATTGTTTTATGGACATTAAATTTAGATTTAAATACTGCTTATGTTGCTCAAAATTTAAGAATGTATTTTACAGCACTTATATATCTACCATATGATGAGATGGTAATGTTAACAGATATGGACATGTTGCCAACTAATCCTACATACTATACCTCCAATTTAGAGCAATACAAACACGAGGATTTTATTTATTATAGACATGTAGATGGTAATCAAATTTATATGTGTTATAACGCAGCCCATCCTAAAATATGGAGTAAATTATTTGGTGTAAAAACGTTTGATGATATTCATAATAAAATTAAAGAAAATTATGATATTAATTATGATGGTATTCCTGATTCAACTGGATGGTATACTGACCAAGAAATTATGTACAAAAGTTTAATTAATTATGAACATTTAAAAGTATTAAATAGACCTTTAAATAGATTAGAAGTATGGATGTATATAGAACATTTAAATAATAATGATACAAATTTTATTAGTTATTACGATGATGTGCATTTTCATAGAAGTTATTATGATAATGAAGATTTAATTAAAGATGCAGAAAGTCAATTACCGCCCCAATGACCAGTCACTTCCTTCACCCCATCACCCCATCACCCCATCACCCCTTCATTTTATTTATCCAATAACCAATTTTTAATTTATCCATACAATAAACTGTATTTTTTATTCTATCTCTTTCTCTTGTCAAAAAGTCTACAGTAATATATGTCCACTCATTCACAAAGCATATAGGTAAATCATTAAAATCATTTATAGCAATATCATATTTTACAATGGGGATACTTCCCATATACAGTGTTTCCCATAATCTATGTGTATCTATACCATTTCCACGTGGACATACTACAAATGTATGTGCTTTTATATCTCTAAGAAATTCTGTTCGTCCTTCCAATGTATTAACAATATTACCAATTGAAACCCAATCTTTATCACAAAATAAATCATAAACTTATTGTCTTTCTTGTGGATAGGTATTTATATTGAAATTCATATAAACAAGATTTTTGTATGGTATTGTTTCATTCATAACTTGGATAATACAATATGGATTACCGTAGATGGTATGTAAATATGATTCATTTGTATAATTAGTTATACCTAAAGGTAATGCATGTACATTTGGTTGTAATGTTTGTTTATTTATTGTATACCAAATAGAAGGACTATATAAGTCTACATGTTCATCATTTATAGAATAGTCAGAATGGCCTGAAATTATTAATGGCATACCCTTTTCCGGTTTTTGTATTATTTTGTCCCTCCATATTATAGGCATTTCATTATAAAATACATCAGTTTTGTAGTAACTATTTGGAAAGATGTTGAGATATTTATCAGTACAAATGATGTCATCTACTTCCAAACTGATGTTGCCTCCGTTGCCCTCATTGCCCTCATTGCCCTTATCGTCCTCATTGGCCCTATTGCTCATATATATACCCTATAAACCTTACATACTTATATAAATATAAAAATATAAACTACAAATAAATATATAAACCACGTGTATCAATGAATAACGATGATAAAAATGAAAAATATAATTTAATATGGAAAAATATAATAATAAAAAAAGAAGTGTCGTGCGAATATGCTAATGAATGTATCAACATTTTTAATAACGATGATAAAAAGTTATATCTGTACAAAAAGTTATGCAATGATTGTAAAGAGTGCATAGAAATGTGTGTTGGTGAAGACAAAAACATAGATGTTGGCCTAAACTTCATCCACAGTGTCCTACGCATTCATGGCCTTTGAAAGCCGAACATTGACACCACAAATGCAGATAACCTGCTCTTCAGGGTTTTCAAATTCAACAGTGAACGCCACTGCATCATCGAATGCCATATCAACTTTCAAATGGGGGTTCACTGGGCTGGAATTATGAGGAATAATCAGGCCCAAACTAGGGATGTGGTTAAAATGGCGCGGGGCTGAACTTGAAACGGCACACACAGTTCCACTGTAGACGTACTCATCACCTTTTTCAGACAACATATACAGTTTATCTCCTATACACAGAGGATTGTCGGTTATCACAGGTTTATCATCTTTGCCCACTCCTAATGTGGTTATTGGTGCATATTGCGGAATTACAAGTAAACGCTTAACCATTGTAAGATATGCTCTGTATGTCTATACTTGAATAATATAAACATATTAAATTTTTCATTTTTTTTAAGCACAATCATATTCCACCATTTCGCGTATTAGGTCTATAGTAGTTGTTTTAGGCACCCAACCTAATTTTTCTTTTGCTTTAGTTGCATCACCTTGTAACCAATCAACTTCTGCAGGTCTAAAATATTTTTTATCAATAAAAATAAGTTCTCTACCTGTATTTGCATCATAACCAATTTCATCAATACCTTCTCCTTTCCATTTAATATCAAAGCCTTTAAATGAAAAAGCAATTTCAACCAATTGGCGTATACTGTACATAACTCCAGTTGCAAGACAATAATCATCTGGTTGATCCTGTTGAATCATTAACCACATACCTTCAACATAATCTTTAGAATTGCCAATATCTCTAAGTGCATCTAAATTACCAAGTACTAATTTTGATTCTGTATTCTTAACTATTTTTGCTAATCCTAATGTAATTTTTCTTTCAATAAAATTATGGCCACGTCTTACACCACCGTGATTAAATAATATACCATTACATGCATATAAACCATAACTTTCTCTATAATTCTTAATAATCCAATATGCATAAAGTTTTGCAACCGCATAAGGACTTCTTGGATAAAATTCTGTTTTTTCATTTAAAATATTGTTGGTCGCTTTACCGTATAACTCTGATGTTGATGCATGATATAAACGTGTTTTATCAAGAAGGTTATTATTTATAATTGCTTCTAATAATTTTAATGTCCCAAAAGCATCAGTATCTGCTGTATACTCGGGCATTTCAAATGATATTTTAACATGTGATTGAGCTGCTAAATTATAAATTTCCAATCTTTCCATATCAGTATACAAATTCTTAATATCGTTTAGAATCTTATATAAACTTGCACCATCTGACATATCTCCATAACTTAATTTTAAATTTTTATTATGTATAATATGCTCTATTCTTTGTGTATTTAATAATGATGAACGTCTTATTAATCCATGAACAAAATATCCTTTTTCTAATAACAGTTCTGCTAAATACGAACCATCTTGGCCTGTAATGCCAGTTATAAATGCAATTTTATCTTTAGTTTTATTATCATTTATGTTTATAATATTATTGGCCATTGTGTTTATAATAATATACTATATATAAATTAAATTGTGTAAATTTAATTATGCATAAAAAAAAAAGTTTATAAATATATACACAAAATTATGAAAAAATATCATAAATTAAATTACAAAGTAGATAATATATTATATTTTTTTTATAATAAACACTATTTTTTTTTATTAGATAATATAGAAAAAGACGGTTTTATACATATTTATAATAATAAAAAAGGTTATGAAATGAATATAGTTGCAACTATTTATAATGAAAGTAAAAACGGTTATAAAGACAATGAAAGTAAAAACATTAAAATATGTTATGAAAAACCAATAAAATTAATTATATCTAAAAATAGTATTAATTTAAAAATTATTGTTTCAAATATTACCTATAATCAATATGAGCATCCTATAAGCAGTACTAGCAGTACTAGTAATATTATAACTTACAAGGAATTATTTTTAACCAAACATAGTCTTAAAAAATATAATGAATTATACAATCCAAATAGAGATAACATGTATATAGAAAAAGATATTGTAAATTTGCATTATAACCAATTAAAAACAGGAATAATAAATAATGATTATTTAAACATAGTTAATACCAAAATTATAGATGGAGTAATCGTAAATAGAAAACAAATTGATAAATTGAATAAAAATAAACTCTTATGTGCTGAAGGAGGTGGAGTTAGAGGCGGTGATGGAGGCGATGGTGAAGGAGAAGGAGAAGGAGGCGGTGGTGAAGGAGGCGGTGAAGGAGGTAGATGCGGTGGTGGTGAAGGAGGTGGAGGAATAAAGGTAATAAGGGAAAATGTGAATAAGGAGCATTTTATATTGATAGTTATAGTACATATTGGTTCTATAGAATTAGGCATTAAAATTATTAAGAAATTTATTAAAACAGGAAATAATAGTAATGAAAACTATTTATTTTGTTTTAATATAAATGAAAGTTTAGGTATTAATAACGATAGTTTAAGCGTAGTAGGAAACAAGTTAACAGTATTATTTGAACAATTTAATAATTTTATAATAACATCAACAATTAATTATGGGAATGATATAACGCCGAGTATATTAGCATATACACATATAAATTCAAAATATAAATTTGATTATGTATTAAAATTACAAACAAAAAATAAAAAATCATGGTTTGATGGAAACATTAATATTTTAGTTATAAAAACGATAGATTTAGTACTATCAATACTTTCAGGAAGCAATATTGATTCCATAGGTTCAGAAAAATTTTTAATAAATATGGATGAATACAATATGGACGTCATAAATAAATATTTACCTTATAATAATTTAGGAGTAATACCAATTATAAGCAAGTTAACAAATGAGAAATTTATTAAAATAATTGATAAAATAATTTTACATTTACCAAAAGATTTTGATTGTAAAAATTATAAAAAAAACAATTTTCATATTTTCAAGGATAAGGATATATCAAATTATGAATTGATAAAACATTATTTAAAAGAGGGAAACAAAAAAAATTATTCATATAATAATACAAGCAATAATATAACATTTTTTGCTGGAACAATGTTTTTTTGTAAAAAAAAGGTATTTGATAATATGAATACACTGTATCATAAAATAATTAATGCATCAATTATAAATAATTTTTATTATGATAATGTAATATTTAAAAATTCTTCACCTGTACATGCACTTGAACGTTTATTTGGATATACATATAATAATTTTGCAATTACAAATTATAAAAAACCAATAATATATACGAGTTATATCCAAATGAGTATAAGCAATAATGACATTTTAGATATCTTACACCAACATTTTGTAAATATAAACAAAATTTATAACCAAAATAAGGACAGTGATGGAGGTAATAGGTATATATTGCTAATAACCAATGATAATCTTAATTTTGACATAAACAACTTATTACATTTTAATACATATGATTTTATAACTTTTGGTGAGGAATATAAACCGTATTACTACTTCACAATAAATAAAGCATGGATAATAAGATATAATTTAATAAATGAGTTTATTGAAACTTATAAAAAGGATGATAAATTATTTTTATTAAACTTTTCAAATATAATTATTAATAAATACAATTACAAATGTATTTAACACGTAAGGCTATATATAAATTAATTTATAAGTTGTTAATTTATATTAAAACATGAGTATGAACGTTAATAATAAAAAAGATGTTATAAACGTAAATAATAAAAAAGATGTTATAAATGTAAGCAATTATTTATATCCATATGATTTTGATTACACTTTTTACAAAAATTTATACTTGTCTGATAAAAATTATAACAAAGATGAAATAATATTTGATTTTATTAATAATGGGTATTTTAATTTTAAATATGGATGCATGAAAGAATATAGTGATTATAATTATATTTTACCTCAAGATGTAGAAATTAATAATATTATAAAAAAATGTAATAAGGAACCTGAAATAATAATTGTAAATAAAAATTGGAATAATGATTATAATACATGCATAATAATACATGCATTTGCTATAACCACGTTCAAAGAAATAATGAATCATATTAATAATACAAACTTGAAAACTTTTTGTAATTTAATAATTGTATCACCTACAAAGGATATTATAACTTATATAAAAGATGCAATGAAAGATGAGAAAGCAACGGTTATATATATTAAAAATAAAGGCATGGATACATATGGAAAATTAATTGCTTTTAAATATATACTTGATAATAATTTAAGATTTGAATGGTTTTTATATTTGCATACTAAAACAAATGTTAACTGGTTAAATGATTTAATAACTCCATTATTAAATAAAAAAGTTATTGATGATATTTATAATAATACAATAGATAAAAATGTGTATATGATTGGGGCAGAGGAATGTAAAACTATTCTTAAGGTAAGTGATGAAAAATATACATCTATTAACTTAATTTTAAATAAAGCAGGGTATAAAGTTAAGATTGGTACTGCACATAATAAAACAAATTATACAGAAGAAAATTTTAATGAAATATATGCTTATTGGAAATTAAATATTGATTTAAAATACTATATTAATACATATAAAGAAGCATATGAACATTATAAAAGTAATAAAGATATAGAAGTAAGAATTACATTAGATGATTACATTTCTGATAATAATTTAATTAGTTATATAGCAGGAACAATGTATTGGTCTCGTATAAATTTAATAGATTATTATAAAAGTATGTTAAAGTTTTTATTAAGTACGATGAATATAAATAAAAGAATAGTATATTCAGAGTACAAAATTTCTACAGTACATCTTAGTGAATTATTAGATGGTATATTAATACATTTAAATAATAAAAAAATACTATTTTTAAATAGCAGTGATAATCCTAATTTAAATAATTTTAATTATATATTTTACAAATTAAATAATTCAGATATTCCATATACGAGCAAAAACAATTTAATAGAACATTATTTAAAATATGGAATCCATGAAAATAGATATGCATCATTAAAATTCTATGTTTATAATAATATTTATCAAAATACAAATTACATTATTTTTAAAAATTTAGGTTATGTATCAAATGATTACAAATATATTAGTTATAAAAGCAATGTAAATTATTATTATAAATACGACAAGGATATTTATTATATGAATAGCATATATACGAATTTAAATACATTAATAAAGCATGATGTATATAAAAAATATATTTTAATTATAACTTTTAGTATAGGTGGTGGATGTAGTGAATTTTTAAATAAATTACTAAATTATTATATTTTTAACAAATGTGTGAATATTATTATTATTAAATATAAAAATGATGGATACACTGTAAATTATAATAATTTGTTAATAAATAAAATATTTAATTTTGAAATGATTACAAAATTTATTAATAGAATAAATATTAAACATATTTTTGTTAATACATTTTATACATTTCCAAAAAAATTTAAAGATTTTATTTATAATTTAAATATTAAAAAGTATACTTTAACGCATGACTTTTACAATTTTTTTGAATTACCTAATCCAGTATATCCACATTTAAAATATAAGGAAATGTATAAAAATGAAATTAATAATTTTGATGTTATATTAACACAAAATATATACAATATAGATATTATGAATTATATATGTCCTATTAAAAAAGAAATACATTTAATAGATTTACCTGATTATTATGGTAGTGTAAACTCTTCACAACAATTTGTCAATAATACAAATATGAATATATTAATAATAGGTACAATTGATTATAAAAAGGGTTCGTTATTAATAAATGAAATAGTTAATAAATATAATTATAATTTTTTTATTGCAGGAAAACATGATAATAAGAATATTACTCAACAAGAATATAAATCAATAGATGAATTTAATAAAATTTTAAATTTGTTTAAACCGAAAGTTATATTATTTACATCATTATGTCCTGAAACATATTCATATACATTAACATTAGCAATGTTAACTGAATTGCCAATAATATATTATGATATTGGTGAATGTGTTGTATCTAAGAGATTAGGTGAATATAAATTTGATTCTTATAAATTAAGTGATATTAATAATCTTGGAACAATTATTGATACTATATGTATAAACAATAAAGGTAGACCATATAAATTAATTGATAATTTAATATCAGTATCAACATATTGGGATAACCTATTTATATACAACGATGCTTTTAATAATTATAATTATAAATATGAAAATGTTGTATTAATAACGTCTAAGATTTATGTAAGTAATAATAAATTTAGTTATACAAATAAACGCTCTATTTATACCAAGGAGGAACGTTATGAACAAACAATTAATACAATAAATTCAATTAAAAAATATATTCCAAATGTTTTTATTGTACTAATAGATAATAGTATATTTACAGAAAATGAAAAAGATGCATTAATAAATAACACAAATATATTTATAAATCATAATGATAAAATTTTAGATTATTATACAAATAGTAATGAAATAAAAGCATTAGCAGAATTATGTCAAATAAAATATGCACTAAATGTAATTAATAACTATAATATTAAATTTAATAATTTTTTTAAAATTACTGGGCGTTATATTGTAAATGATAAATTTTTATATGATACATATGCGCGAATTTTTAAGAATGATAATACTTTTAAAAGAAATAAATCATTAAAAGATAGATTGTATTATTATACTTGTTTCTATAAAATATCACAAAATAATTTTAATGATTATGTTAATAAAATATATGAACTATATAGCGAGTTAGTATTAAAACCATATGAAAGTATTTATAATGTTATTGATTTAGAATTTTTATTACCATCACAATTACCATTTAAAGAAATTAATGATTTAGGTATAACACAATATATAAGTTGTTTTAATGAAATAAGTGATATATAAAAATTGTAATTATAATGTTGTTTAGATATAATGCAAAATATTTTTAGTTAATTTATTGTATAAATATTATATATAATGGATATTTTTAACATTTTAATATATAAGTTAGCAAATAATGATTTAAGATATTTTTCAGATAAAGAACTTGTTCGTCATTATAATATGTATGGTAAATATGAAAATAGAATTTGCAATATTATTAATTTTGATATTAATTATTATAAGGATAACAATAATGATTTAAAAAATTTAAATGATGAAAAACTTATTAACCATTATATTAAATATGGACATTTTGAAAATAGAATATGTAATGTAAATAATCTTCCCACTACTATTATAAAAAGCAATAGTGATTTTGATATAATGATACCATATATTGATGAGGTAGATATAGATGTAAATCAAGATGTAATTAATAAATTTATGGGTACCAATAACCATACCATAAATAAAGGAAATTATCGTTTTATTAATAATAATAATTTATCATCATTATTTCCATATTACAAAGAAACATTAGAGACTATAATAGAAATGGTTGATGTATTTAACACAAAAACTAAATTTGACATTATAATATTATCACTAAATTCTATATGTTATAATTGTGAAGATAATTTCTATAATTGTATAAATAATGAATGTACTATATTAAAAGTATCAGATATTAATAATATACGCCTGGATTATTATTTAACCTCTTTGGATGATGATGTTGTGAGTATAGGTAGAGATATAAATATAGGTTACATTACAAGACCATGTTTTAAGGGTAATTGTAAAAAATGTAATTATTTATGGAATATATATTATAAAGTTACATCATATTGGGATAATGCATTTTGTATTAATTTAGGTTTAGATATTACAAAAAGGCAAAATATGTTAAAGTATTGTAATTTATTAAATGCAAAAAAAGAAAGTTTCTTTTATAAAGGCATATTAGGTATAAATGTACCAAATATAAAAATATTAAAAAGGTTAGGTTTATATGGTAAAGATGTAAATGAGAATATAACAGATGGTACAATTGGATTAAATATTACACAACAAAAATTAATTAAAAATTGCATTAAAGAAAAATATAAACATGTATTAATTTTAGAAGATGATATATCATTTAATGAAAAAGAATATTTGCATATATTAAACTTTGTATTTAATAAATATGATACAATTGATATATTATATTTAGGATGTTCAAACTATGAAAAAAATATTAATAGTATTATGGATTTAGTTGATATTTCTTATGGAAATTATAATATTTATCGTCCTAAAAAGAATATATTACAAAAGGTATGTATTGGTGGATTTTTTGCAGTACTATTGTCTCAAAAAGCATTACAAATTTATAATGAACGCTTTACACCAATAAATAATATTTCTGATGTATTATTATGTGATATAACTTATGATATAAAAAATGATTATGGTGATAATAATATGACAAAAACAAATAATGATTTAAAATCTTATTATATTATCAAAAATTTAGTTAATGCAGATATATCAAAACCAAGTATGACAGATAATAATATAAATGATATACTAACGTTAAAAAAGTTTATTGATAATAAATACATTAATTATTTATCTAAAATAAAAAAAATAAATTTTATTAATGAACATGAAAAAGGTTTTATTACAGTATATATATCAAAATTAGTATTAACATATTATAATGATATCGCCAATTTAATACTTTCAAAGTTTAAAAAAACTAACATAATTAAAGTATATAATTCAAAATGTAATGTTTGTATATACTCTATACATGACACAGATATCACAATTAATGCAAAATGTATTAATATATGTATAAATGGTGAAAATAAACCATGTTCAATAGGCACTGATATAGGTATAATAACAAATTATCAATTTACTAATCCATATAATATATACTTTTCTCAATTAGAACTAAGTTTATGGGAAAGACATGATGTATTTAGTAAAACCAATACTAAAAAGTATTTTTGTGCATATATGTATTCTTATGATATCCCACGTAGAGTAAATATTTTTAATTATATTTCAACATATAAAAAAGTAGATGCAATAGGAAAGTCATGTTTTAATATAGAAAATAATAAAAAAAGTAATACGCGTAATGTATATAATAAGGATAAAACATATAATGATATTGCAGTTGAAATATATTCTGATTATAAATTTGTTTTAGCATTAGAAAATGAAGATGGTAATGGATACGTAACAGAAAAATTATTAAATCCATTATTAGCATCATCAATACCAATATATTATGGTTCCGTCGATGCTTTTAAAATTATAAATAAAAAAAGAGTTATTTATATTAATGATTATAATAGTTACAACGAATTGTTAGAACATATTAAATTAGTTGATACTGATGATGAATTATATAATAGTTATATCAACGAACCATTGTTTACCAACCCCTGCCCCAACCTCAACAACCCCCCCATCACCATTACCAACATTAGAACTTATTTTAAAAACATATTATCTGAAAACATAGATAAAGCGTTTGGAAAAAGTTCTAAAAATATATTAATTACAAAGAAGCATGTTAATAGTCATAACTATGATTTTATTATTAATGGATTAAATAGTAAAACTGATATTAGTGATTTTACATCAAATAATGATATTATTAATTATACGCATACAAAAAGTATAGATTTTGTTGATAAAATTTTATGGATTAATTTAGAAAAATCAATTGATAGAAATAATTATATGACTGACTTATTAAAAAATGTTGCTATACCAAATATTAGAATTAATGCTATTAATGGTAATACGGCCCATATATCGCCTGAATATGGTAATACGGCCCATATATCGCCTGAATATGGTAATACGGCCCATATATCGCATGAATATAGTAATACGGCCCATATATCGCATGAAAATGGTAATATGGCCACTATATCGCCTGAAAATGGTAATATAACCACCATTAAAGTTATTGAAGACCCCAAAGAAGCCTTTACTAATATAAACCATGATGATTGTATCAGTACTATTAGAAATTCATCAATGTCAAAATCTGAAATAGGATGTACATTATCACATATAAAAGCAATTAATTATCTTAAAAATGTAGAAGGAGAATATTTTTTAATATGTGAAGATGATATAACATTAGTAAATATAAATTTAATACCAAAAACATTAGAAGAAATTATTATTAATGCACCAAAATTTGATATATTATTAATACACAAGATTTATTGTAGACATTTAAGTAAGACTTATACTAATTGGAATAAAGAATATAATAAAAGTAATAATAATTATGCTATTTGTAGTACTGCTGGGTATATAATATCAAGAAGTGGAATAAATAAAATATGCAATGATATATGTAGTTATGATAGTATTACGAATAAATTTACATTTTATAAACAGATTAGTGTTGCCGATATATTTTTATATAATTATACAAATACTTGGGTTTATAAATATAATTTTATTAGTACCAGGGACGAAGATTCAATTATTCATGATAGTCATATAGAATATCATAAAAAGTCATCTAAAATACAATTGGATGTAATAAATAATGATTTTGGTTTTACTTAAAAAATAATTTTGGTTTTATTATCTATTA
>SXGT01828116.1_pt1 | contig 31659 bp, 26 predicted proteins | sample 3176221 | NCBI WGS metagenome assembly SXGT01 (sample SAMN11356862, study PRJNA531348) | freshwater metagenome | isolation source: freshwater sample F1-120 | place: China: Fuxian Lake, Yuxi | collected 2017-12-25
ATGCCGCCGGCGAGAACGCCGAGGCTCTCAAGCCGCTGCACATCCAGCAGGCGATGCTCGAGCGAACGCCGCTCCTCGTCCGCGCGCACGCGCGGCGTCAGGTCCTCGATGCCGTGCAGTAGGCCGATGCGGGAGTTCGAGTCGTCGATGATGGGCCGCACCGCAAACCGCAGCGTGCGCCCGTCGGCCACGCGGAACTCCCGCTCGAGGGCGGTCCCGTGGCCGATGCGCCGGCATGCCTGCTCGAACTCGCGCCACGCCTCAGAGTCGACGACAAGGCCCGAGACATGCTGGTACAGCTCGCTCGCCGAGAGCCGCCCATGACGCAGGGGCTCCTCGAGCGCGCCGAGCGCGAGTACCTCGAGCAGCGGAGCGTTGAAGCGCAGCACCCGTCCGAAGCCGTCTTCGGTGACGAACAGGCCCGCGGGCAGGCTGTCGATCGTCGCGTGCAGAAGTGCCTCCCGACGCCGCAGCTCGATCAGCGCCTCGCGCTCGCGGGTGATGTCGCGGAACGTCGTGAGCACCGCGCGCGGCTTGCCTTCGACTCGCGACAGCAGCCGCGAGCTCACGCTGATCCAGACCAGCTCACCGCTCGGCCAATACACGCCCATGAGCACATTGCCCTGCGACTGCGCCGTGCGCATCGTCACCATCGCGGGATGGTCCTCGCCAAGGAAGGGTGTGCCGTTCCCATGCACGCAGCGCCAGCGCGGATCGAGCGACGTGCGACCGGAAATCTGGCCCGCCGTCAGGCCGAGAATGCGCTCGGCCGAGGGGTTCCAGAACACGATCGCGCCACTCTCTTCCTGCACGACGAGGCCTTCCCCCATCGCATCGAGAGTTGTGCGCAGGTCCTCGACGCTCGCCAGCGTCGGGAGCCCATCTCCCGCGTCCGGTACGCCCATGTGCAGATCCTAGCAGCGACTTCCGCGCCGCGCGCCGCAACCTTCGAACGTCCTCGTCTCGCCTACGGCCCTAGGGCAAGTCGCGCGGCGCATCGAAGCGCCGCAGCGCCTGTCCGCCGAGAAAGACGAGCATTCCGATCTCCAGCGAGAGGATCGCGAGACCCGCCACGACGCCGACACCAACCGCAAGGAACTCCGGAAGCTCGAGGCCGTAGTGCAGGACGAGGTAAGGAGTCGCCGCCAGTCCGCCGCACGTAACGAGAACTGCCGAGCGCAGCAGCATCAGCACCATGGCGCGCCCCGCGTTCTGCAAGGCTCCGTCGTGGGCAGCTCCCGTGCGAACGGGAGCGAACAGGAAGGTGCTGTTGTCGATGGCCGTCCAAGCCAGCACAGCGAAGGGAACCGAGCCGACCACCACGAGCAGCCTTGGATCCGGGGCGCCGTGGTAGACCGCCAACGCCAGCACGCCGACCGTGATCATGCCTGAGACGAGCAGTGTCTCGGGCAAGAGTGTCGCAAGGAACAGTTTCCACGGCGCGACGGGCCAGCTGCGCAGGAGACCGACGAGCTCGAGATCCTCGCGGAAGTCAAAGCGCAGCCCCAGACACAGGTAGAAGATCCCAAAGCCCGCCACGATCAGCGAGCCGCGCAGAGCGGCGTCCGCATCGGTCTCGTTGGCGAGAATCGAGAAGCCCACAATGCCCGTGAGGATCAGGCCCCCGACGAGGAAACTCGCGCGCGACTTGCGCACGATCGTGACCGCCTTGCGCCACGCCACCGCGCCGAAGGGACCGCGTCCGGCGAGCCATGGCGTGCGCCACGAGCGCGTGCCCGAGTTCGCGGCCCCCGAGTTCGCCGCCAGTCCGCGGCGGGCGCGCGTCAGCCTGCGCGCCACGTCCGCTGAGGTATCGAGTGACAGCTCGCGGAAGTCGATGCCGATACGCGGAACCGCGAACCAAAGCCCGACGAAGATCGCGACGCACACGAGGAACGGCGGCCAGAACGCAGCAGCGTCGAGCGCCGTCATCGCCGCGACCCACGGCGTGAACGGCAGGCCGAGCACGACCACGATCCGCTGTTCGGCGAGGAATGCGAACAGCTCCTCGGGGCTTCCGAACTGCGGCCGGGCCTCGCCACGGAACACGCCGCCCTGCACCAACGCGAACACAAGGCCCGCGACCAGCAAGAAGGACAGCGTGCGCCACGGCAAGCGCGCCAGGCGGCTCGCCAGGCGATTCTCCGCGTCTCCGAGCAGCAGCGACAGTCCCTGACCGAAGAGTGGCAGCGTGAGCAGCGCGCTCGACAGGCCCGCGAACGCGAACAGCGGCTCGGGGGCCCGACGCGAGAACATCCAGCCAAAGAACAGGCCACCGAAGAGCGAGCGCACGAGCGCCGAGCGCAGGCGATAGCGGATCAGCGCCGCGCGCGGAATCGGCGCGGAGAACAACGACTCGATCTCGGATGCCTGCAAGTACAGTCCGCGCATCGAGAAGGCGCTCGAGACGGTGAGCATCAGAAGCATGAACAGGCCGCTGCGTGCGAGCACCGTCAGCTGGTCGATCTGCATCACTCCCGCGGCGTGACCGGCACCGAACAACACGCTGCCCATCCACAGCGCGAACACGAGCGCCCCGAGCAGCGCGAGCAAGGCGCCCTTCGGCGTGCGCAGCTTGCGCCACTGCCGTCGCCAGAAGCCGCGTCGCTTGCGGCTCTCGAGCAGCGCGAGCGCCGTCTCCCCGTCGAGAGCGCTCACCTCGCGTCGCTCCCGCTGCCCTTGCTGTGCGGAACGCCCTCACCCGTCGCCGCGAAGAAAATCTCTTCGAGGGAACCGCGCGAGTGCTCCGGGAAGCGCATGCGGGCCTCGTCGAGCGTGCCCTCAAAAATCTTGCGTCCGCGGTCGAGGATCAGGAGCCGCGTCGCGAGTTCCTCGATCAGCACGAGCAGGTGCGACGAGAGGATCACTGCCGTCCCCGCGCGCGCGAGGGCCTCGATCTCGTGCTTCGCCGAGCGAATCCCACGCGGATCGAGGCCGGAGAGCGGCTCGTCCATGAGCACCAGCGCCGGCCGCGCGATCCATGCGCAGCAGAGGGCCAACTTCTGGCGCATGCCCCGGGACAGCTCGCCACCGAAGGCGTCGCGCTTCTCCGCGAGTTCGAAGCGCGCGAGCAGCTCGTCCGCGCGCGAGCGCCAGTCCCGCTGGCCGTACAGCGCCGCCGTGAACTCAAGGTGCTCCAACACCGTCAGGGCATCGAACGGTTGCGGGTCGTCGGGAATCCAGCGCATGGCGCACTTGGCCCGCTCCTCGTCCCGCGCGAGATCGAAGCCGCCGACCACGATGCGCCCTTCCTTGACGGGCAGCACGCCCGCGATCGTGCGCAGCGTCGTGGTCTTGCCCGCCCCGTTCGGTCCGACGAGACCGAGAATCTCGCCCGGCCGCAGCTGGAAGGAGAGCCCGTCGACCGCGCGATTGGACTCGTAGGAACGACCGAAACCCTCAACTGACAGCACAAACGGTGACGTTTCCACTGCCTCGATTATGCCCGCCCGATCGGCTGGTTTCACGCTCGGCCGGCGCGCGCAAGCCGCTCCCGCGCGGTGCGCATCATGAGCACGCGGTGCGCGTCGGGTCGCGCCGGAGCGCCGGCGGGGCTGGCCCAGCCGCTCGCCACCGCATCGATGCCGAGGGCCTCGCCCTCGCTGCAGCGCCTCGTCCAAGCCGCCTGAAGCGCCGCGCCCAAGGCCGCGGTCTCTGGCTCGGAAAGAGGCACGACAGTCGCCTCCAAGGCGTCGGCAAGGATGGAGCGCCACAGCACATTGCGCGCGCCGCCGCCCACCGCGCGGACGGTGTCGATCCCAAGGCCGAGGGCTCGCAGCCGCTCGACGCCGAGCGCGAGATTGAGCGCCACGCCCTCGAGCGCGGCCCGGAACACCACGCCTGGCCGCAGCAGCCCGGGGCGAACTCCCTCGAGCGCTCCGCTCGCGCGCGGCAGGTTCGGCACGCGCTCGCCCACGAGATACGGCACGAACAAGAGTCCGCCACAGCCCGGCTCGACCTGCTCAGCCTGCCGCGTGAGGGTCTCGAGGTCGGAGCCGAACGCCGCGCACACTTCCTCGAGCACGCCGGTGGCATTCATCACGCACAGCAGCGGCAGCCAGCCGCCGGTCGAGTCGCAGAACGGCGCGATCAGGCCCTCGGGGTCGACGATGGCACGCGAAGAGTGCGCGAATACGGTGGCCGAAGTGCCGAGGCTCAGCACCGCCACGCCCTCGCGCGTCGCGCCCGCGCCGATCGCGCTCATCATGTTGTCGCCGCCGCCAGAGCTCACCGGGATGCCGACGCACTCGCGCGGCAGCCCGAGCCACGCCGCGCCCTCCGCCGTCAGGGTGCCCGCGATCGAGCCGCTCTCCACCAGCGGCGGCAGCATGCCGGGCAGGCGCGGGTCGATGAGTCGCATCGTGCGTGCGCAGAACGCGCGCGCCTGCGGATCGAGCCAGCCCGTGCCGGAAGCGTCGCCGGGCTCCATGGTCGCCAGCCCCGTGAGCTTCCAGTTCACCCAGTCGTGCGGCAGCAGCACGAGATCGACCTTGCGCCACAGCTCGGGCTCGTGACGCCGCATCCACGCGAGCTTGGGTGCGGTGAATCCCGCTGGAATCGCGCGCCCGGCGCGGCTCGAGAGCTCCGCGGCCTCGTCCGCCGCCGACGTGTCGCACCACAGCTTCGCCGGGCGCACGACCGCGCCACTCGCATCGAGCACGACAGCGCCGTGCTGCTGGCCGGAAACCCCGATGCCCGCGAGCTCGCGCAGGTCTGCCTGCTGCAGGATGCGCGTCGTCACCTCGCGCAACGCCGTGGCCCACGTGTCGGGATGCTGCTCCGCATGACCGGGCGGCAAACCCTCGATCAACCCGTACGAAGCCGACGCGCGCGCGACCACAGCGCGCTGAACGTCGTCGATCAGGAGCGCCTTCGTGCTCTGGGTGCCGACGTCGAATCCGAGATAGAACGCCATCGAGTCTCGCTCAGCGCACCCCGAGCAGGTGCTCCATCATCAACTGGTCGAGCCGCTCGTAGCGCAGTCCGCGCTTCGCGACGGCGGTGGCGTCGATCGCGAGCGCGCGCAGCCGCGCGGCCTTGTCGCGCGTGTAGCCCGAGAGCAGCGGATCCACGGCGGAATCCTTGACGTCCGCGATGATCGCGCGCACCTCGGGATCGGCGTCGAACGCCTGGGCGCGCGCCTTCAGGATCTTGTAGGTGCGCATGCAGCCGCGCGCGAAGTCCCACACGCCCAGCTCATCCTCCGTACGGTAGGCGTGCGCGTCGAAGTGCAGCGGGCCTCGATAGGGCTCGGTCCCCATGGTGCCCTCGAGCAGGCGCACCAGCAGGAAGGCCTGCCGCACGTCCTCGGAGCCGAAGCGGAAGTCCTGGTCGTAGCGCCCGATGCGCTGCGCGTTGAGGTCGATGTGGAAGAGCTTGCCCGCCTCCATCGCCTGCGCGACACCGTGCGCGAAGGAAAGGCCCGCCATCGTCTCGTGCGCCACCTCGGGGTTCACGCCAACCATCTCGGGGTGCGCGAGCGTCGAGATGAAGTGCAGCATGTGCCCCGTGGTCGGGAAGTAGATGTCCCCGCGCGGCTCGTTCGGCTTGGCCTCGAGCGCGAAGCGCAGGTCATAGCGCTGGTCGCGCACGTACTCGCACAGGAAGTCCATCGCATCGCGGGTGCGCGCCACCGCCGTGCGCGGGTCGCGGCAAGCATCGGCCTCCGTGCCCTCGCGCCCGCCCCAGAACACGTACGTGCGCGCGCCGAGCTCGACGCCGAGGTCGATCGCGTCCATAGACTTGCGCAGCGCGAAGGCGCGCACCTTGGGATCGTTCGAGCTGAACGCGCCGTCCTTGAAGATCGGGTGCGAGAACAGGTTCGTGGTCGCCATCGGCACGCACAGGCCGTGCTCGGCGAGAGCGGCCTTGAACTCGCGCACGATCCCGTCGCGCTCTGCCGCGGAGGCGCCGAACGGCACGAGGTCGTTGTCGTGCAGGTTGACGCCCCACGCTCCGCACTCGGCGAGCTTCCTGACCGTGTACGTCGGAGCGAGCGGAGCCCGCACGGCGTCGCCAAAGGGATCGCGACCCGTGTTGCCCACGGTCCAGAGGCCGAAGCTGAAACGGTCGGCCGGGGTCGGGTCGAAGGGATCCATCGAGACGCTCCTCTTTGGGGGGTACGGGGGCGTGCGTGACGCGCAGGCCCGGGGCGAGCATGATCATGCCATGCACAGGTAGGACTTGCATGAAGCCGGACCGGGAACTTGATCCTCGCGAGCGACTCGTCGCCCACCGCGGGCTGGCCGCGCGCTTTCCCGAGAACACCCGGGCCTCGGTACGGGGCGCGCTGGACGCCGGGGCAAGGCGTGTCGAGATCGACGCGCAGCTGTGCGCCGACCAGGTTCCGGTCCTGATGCACGACGGAACGCTCGAGCGGCTGTGCGGCCACCCGCGGCGCGTGGCCGACGTATCCTCCGCGGAGCTCGCGGGCCTGCGCGCCGCCGAGCGCGCCCGCTTCGCCGCGCACTTCGCGACAGAACCTGTCGCGACACTCGCGGACTTCGCCCGCGACATCGCCGCCACCGGCGCCCACGCCTACGTGGAGCTCAAGCGCGCGTCCATCGAGCACTTCGGCGCGGAAGCCGTACTGGCCGCGCTCGAAGTCCCCCTGCGCCCGCTCACGGGCCGCGCCACGCTGATCTCCTTCGATCTCGCCACCCTCGAGCACGCCCGCGCCAGCCTCCCCCACCCCGTCGGACCCGTGCTGACCTCGGGCTCCGAGCTCGCCTCCGCCCGCATCGCCGCGCTCTCCCCGAGCGTGATCTTCTGCGATCACCGCAAGCTGCCCCGGGGCCCACTGCGCGCCCCCGCTCCGCTGTGCGTCTACGAGATCGCGAGCGGTGCCCACGCGCGCGAGCTCGCCGCCCGCGGCGTCGCGCTCTTCGAGACCTTCGACGTCGAGCGCCTGCTCCGCGAGCTCGCGACATGACCATCGACGCGTCCGCGCGCCGCGAGTGACTCGGAGTCAACGCCGAGCGCACCTACCGAGGAAGGGGAGGATCCCCGTGCGCGGCGGGGCTCAGCTCGCCGCGCGATCCAGAGAGGCACGGCCTCTCCGCGACACTGGCCACGAGTCTGGGAGCTCCCGCTCCGCGCATCGACCCAAGCTCGCCGAGGAGCGCAGCAACGAACTAGCCCCCCTTTTCGCGGATTTGGGCACTCGATCGTCGGGCTCCGCCGTTCCGGATGACTGCACTCCGAATGCTCCCCCTCGGGAATCGGCGAAGTCCGCTGAGGCGTGAGCGCGAGACTGGCAGCGCGAGGCGACGCCTCGGCCAAGGCGCGACGCGTGTCGTTCGTGCGCCGTGGTGCCCGCAACGAATCCGCACCCGAGGTTTCACGTGTCCAATTCGCGAGAGTTGCACTGCATCCTTGTTGGCGCCGGTCCCGCGGGAATGGGAGCGCTGGTGGCAGCGCTCCAGACCGGAAGACTCGAGCGAATTCTCTCGCGCGGAATCGCAGTCGTGGAAGGCAGTGACCGGATCGGCTCGGGAAGTCTCGGAAACTATTCGCTGCGCTCCGATTCTCCCGCCAGCTCGTTTCTCGAGTGCCTGGAAGCTGGTCCGGCGCGGACGGTGCTCGGGCACCTGCTGGACCGTCCGCATGTGCGCACCCTGCTCGCGCAGCGAGAGGCGCACGTGCCGCTCGAGCTCGTGGCCCGGCTGCTCGAAGACGTGGCGCACGCGATGCGCGGCGTCTTCGAGCGCTTTCCCGAGAGCCGGTTTCTGGCGGGGCACTTCGCGCGCTCGCTGGAGGCCACCCGACAGGGGACCTGGCGCGTGAAAATCGAATCCAGCACAGGAGTCGACTCGGTGCTGAAGGCAAGACATGTCGTGCTGGCACTCGGCGCACGGCAAGTGCGAACCGAGGCGCTCGAATCCGAGCTGATTCCCGACCTCCGGCTCGACGACCGCTGGGCACAGCGAGTGATGCTCTCTGGAGAGCTCCTCTCGAAGGAGGGCCGACTCAAGCTGCGTCGAACTCTCGAGCGCGCGGGGAGCCGAGCGCGAGTCGTCGTGATCGGCAGTTCCCACAGCGCATTCTCGAGCGCGGTGACCGCTCTCGAGGTCGCCCAAGGCCTGCCGCTGCAACGCGAGGCCATCACCATCGCGTATCGAAATCGCCTTAGAGTCTTCTACCCGAGTCCGCAGCAGGCTCGGAGCGACGGATATCGAGAGTTCGGCCCCGAGGACGTCTGCCCGAGGACGGGCCGGCTCCATCGGCTCGGGGGCCTGCGCGGCGATGGCCGGGAGCTGTGCCGTGCCAGCCTCGGACTCGGCGGGCTCGCGCCGGACGAGCGTGTCCGACTGACGGCGCTCCGGACCTTCCACGAGCAGCCGCAGGTGCTGCGGGAGCTTCTCGAGAGCGCAACCTGCATCGTCCCGGCCTTTGGATACCGCGCCCGCACGCTGCCCGCGCGAGACGGTCAGGGTGATCCGATCCGGCTCGAAGCGTTCGGACAGCGTCGGCTCGTCGACGCTGCGTCGCGCGTGCTGGACAGTCGCGGCCGCATCGTGCCGGGCCTGATGGGCATCGGACTGGCGAGCGGCTACCTGCCCGAGGGAGAGGCCAGCTTCCGCGGGCACACCAACGGTGTCTGGCTGTACCAGAATGACACGGGAGCAACGCTGCTGCGTGGCATCGGGGTCTGACGCTGTACGGTCCCACCGCGCGCCCGCGGGCAGGACCGGCCGCCGTGGACGCTCGGTTCGAGTTGGCCGCGCGAGACGCGAGCTCGCCTAGAAGGGCAGCGGGGTGCCCGTGCGGCGGGTGAGGTCGGTGAAGATGGACTGCAGGCGGCGGGTCATGGGGCCGACGGTGCCGTCGCCGATGCGGCGCCGGTCGATGGCGCGCACGGGCGCGAGCTCGCCCATGGTGCCGGTCGTGAAGACCTCGTCAGCGGCGTAGAACTCGGTGAGCGAGAGGCGGCGCTCGCGGCACGGGATGGCGTTGGCCGCGCACAGCTCGAGCACCGTGCCGCGCGTGATGCCCGGCAGGCAGTGGTCCGCGAACGGAGTCTGCACCTCGCCCTTGCGCACGAGGAACAGGTTGGTCGCGTTCGTCTCGCTCACGTAGCCCTCGATGTCGAGCATCACGGCATCGTCCACGCCCGCGTGATCGGCCTCGATCTTGGCGAGGATGTTGTTGATCAGGTTGTTGTGGTGAATCTTGGAGTCCACGCACATCGGCGGGTTACGACGCCACGAGGATGTCACCAGCTCGAGCATGCGCGTGCCGTACACGGGCGCCTTCCACTCCGCCAGCACGATCAGGCACGGGCCGAAGACGTTGTTGCGCGGCGTCATGCCGCTCGTGAGCTTCTCGCCGCGCGTCAGCGTGAGACGCACGTGCGCCTGGTCGCGCATGCCGTTCTTCTCGAGCGTCTCGAACAGCGCGCGACGGATCGTGTCGCGCGACGGGCAGGACTCGAACGCGAGCGCCCTGGCCGAGTGCTCGAGGCGCTCGAGGTGCAGATCGAGCTGGAACACGCGACCGTCATAGACGCGCAGGCCTTCCCAGCACGCGTCGCCGCCCTGCACGGAGCTGTCGAACACGCTGACCTTCGCTTCCGCGCGCGGCACGAGCTTGCCGCCGACGTGCACCCAGATGTGCTCGTTGCGCGGGTCAGGCAGGCGCGTGCGGACGCGCAGGGCGCTCGCGGCCAGCTCCTCGTAGTGCGGCTTGCACTCCGCGTAGAGCGCCTCCAGCCGCGCGGGAAAGGGAGCGCTCTTCGGCTCGTAGCGCTCGAAGCCGGTCGAGCGATGCACGTTGTGGTACCAGTGCGGCGCCCACACCCCGTCCTCGGGCCGAGGACCGCTCTCCCAGGACAGCATGGCCTCGTCGAACGCAAGTCCGAGGCGCGCGCACAGCTGCGCGAGCACGCCGCGCGGATCGACGAGCAGCTCGCGCGAGTCGAGCACCACGACCGGCTGGTTGCGCGCGCGCAGCTCGCGCAGAAGCTGCGTCTGCATCATGTAGGCCGTGTCGCGCAGGGTCGGCTCGGGAACCTGGTTGACGAGACTCGGAAGCATGTCGCGCGGGTCGCGCGTGAGAATCACGTTGACGCAGTCGCGCAGGAAGGACCGGTCAAGGTCGACCAAGTGGTGCGCCATCTGCTTCACGAACTGAACCGGCCGGTCGCAGGGTGCGAGCAGCTGCTCGCGCACCACGCGCGCCCCGTCATCGTCCTGCGCCCGCAGGACCTCGTCCCGACCGGGGTGGGCCGCGCCCGACACCCGCAGGAAGTGCGCGTAGAGGGGCTCGTCCACGATGCGCGTGTCCGCGCGCTGCGCGAAGGAGTACATCAGCGCCGTCGACACGTTGCGCGGGCCAGACCACAGGTGAATGCGGAGCGTCATGGGCCGAGGATTATGGAGCGGCGACCCCGAATGCGGAATAATGCTGCGCCATGGCCGCCTCGTCCGCACCAGTCTCGTTCGCTCTCGTACTGCTACGTCTTGGCCTCGGGGCACTCTTCCTACACGAATCGCGCCAGCTCTGGGAGCTCGGAGTGGGTCCGTGGATCGTCGAGGAGACCGCCGCGCGCGTCGTCGGCGCTCCGGCGTGGTACGCGACCTTCGCCAACAAGGTCGTCTATCGCTTTCCCGAGCTCTTCGCATGGCTCATCGCCTGCGGCACGTTGCTCGGCGGAGCCGCGCTCTTCGTCGGCGCCGCCGTGCGCCCCGCCTGCGTCGGCGTGGTGCTCTTGATGGCCAATGCGCTGATGGTCGGCCCCGTCGCGGAGCGCGAGTACATCGCCCTCGTCGGCCTCGTGGCGATCACCTGCTTCCTCGGCAACGCCGGGGTGCGCATGGGTGCCGACGCGTGGCTGCCGAGCTGGCTGAGCTGGACCGCCGAGGGCGGCGGTGGTGGCGGCAAGGGACCTAGGAACCCAGGCCCGAAGCCGGGCGGGCCGAAAGACGCATGAGGGCCGAGACAGCCTGCTCGATGCCCTTCGCGACGTCCGAGATGCGCGCGTCGTACATGTAGGCGGGCGCGCTGACGATGCGATTCGCCTCGTCGATGACGCAGTGCTCGACCGTGCAGGGCTGCGGCTGCGCGCCCATGGCGCCGAGCGCGTCACTCGCGCCGCCCTTCGCTCCCACGGTCAGCGTCGCGTGTACTTCGGTGCCGCGGAAACAGGCAGCTAGCACCGCGGGCGCGATGCAAACCGCACCGATCGGCTTGCGCGCCGCGTGCATCGCTCGTACGAGACGGGCGAGCTCGGGCAGGGGCGTGGCATCGGCTCCGCGCAGCGCGAAGTCGGACAAGTTCTTCGCGGCACCGAAGCCGCCGGGCAGGAACAGGGCATCGAGGTCACGCTCCTCGGCCTTGGAGAGCGGCTCGATGTGCCCGCGCGCGATGCGCGCCGCCTCGCGCAGCGCGTTGCGGGTCTCGCCCGCCGGCTTGCCCGAGCGATGGTCGACCACCTCGCGCTGCGGAGCATCCGGCGCGAAGCAGTGCACCTGCGCCCCGGCGCGATCGAGGAAGTAGAGCGAGAGCACGGCCTCGTGGATCTCGCTGCCGTCGAGGTGACCGCAACCGGACAGAACGACACCGACACGAGTCATGACGCAAGCCTCCTCGCGGGCGCACAAGCGCGCACCGAACAACCTCGCACGGACCGGGTCGCTATTCGATCGGCCGGAGTGCGAGGTCGCCGTGGATCACGAGCTGGCAGCCGAGCCGCGCGTTCTTCTCGTCCGTGCACATCGTCACGGTGTCGCGCTCGTCCTCGCTCATCGGAGCGCAGCTCTCGAGCCCCTTGTCGATCACGAGGCAGCAAGTCCCGCAACTCCCCACAGTGCAGCCGAAGGGCTGGGGCAGATCTTCCTTTTGGCACAGGTCCATGTAGCGAGTGCCCGCGGGGACTTCGTAGCTGGCGCCAGTCGGCAAGTAAGTGAGCTTGGGCATGGGGATCACGCTGGTGTGCGGGACTCTGACGTGCGCGAGAGGGTAGGTGCAGCCCGCAGGGTCCGCAAGGGCAGCGCGAGACTCGGGACCGGAGCGCAGGCGGCAGGTAGTCTGACCGCATGCATGTCGGCAGTCTCGGCCTCGCGCGACCGCGCCTCCCCCACCCCGGCTTCGGCAGCGGCGCCCAAGTGTGGATCTTCCGCCACGGCGAGGTGGCCGAGGCGTTTCAGGGACTCGCCTACGGCGGCATGGACGTAGACCTGTCAGAGAGTGGCCACGGCGAGAGCGTGGCCCTCGCCGCGCGCTTTCGAGGCTTCCCGTTCCGCGCGGTCGTCGCCTCGACGCTCGTCCGCGCGCGCACGCTCGGCGAGCTGCTCTCCAAGGAGAGCGGTGCCCCGCTCGAGACGTCCCCGGGCTTGGTTGAGATCTTCCGCGGCCGGTTCCAGGGCCGCCCGATGAAGGAGCTGCTCGCGCAGCACGAGCGCGAGCTCGCGGCCATCTACGACGATCCGTGGAACTGCCGCGTGCACGGCGGGGAGACCGACGCCGACGTGCTGGCGCGCGCGTGGCCGGTGCTCGAGAGCGCGCTCACAAGGCACGGTGGCCCGCTGGCGATCGCCTGTCACTACAACGTCGTGCGCAACCTCGTGGCGCACGCGCTCGGACTCGAGCCCAACGCCAGCTTCCGCGTGCGTGTGGATCTCACCGCGGGCGTACTGCTCGAGGACGCGCCCGGCGGCTGGCGCCTCCTGCGCGCCAACGTGCGCTCGCCCGGGCGCACGCGCGCCGCTACAAGATGAGCATGGAAGCTGCGCGCACAGCCACCCGCGACCCCGCCCGCTCGCGCCTCGACACGGCGCTGCTCGCGACGCTCGTGGTGGCCCTCGTACTGCTCGCGCTGAAGTGCGCGTGGGCCTGCGACGACGCCTACATCACGTTCCGTGTGGTCGACAACCTCGTCGACGGGCATGGACCGCGCTGGAACACGGCCGAGCGCGTGCAGGCCTACACCAATCCGCTGTGGATGCTGCTCGTGAGCGTGCCCTACGCGCTCACGCGCGAGCCGTACTTCACGTCGATCGCGCTCTCGCTCGCGCTGACCGCAGCCACCGGCCTCCTGCTCGCGCTGCGGGCCGCGCGCGACGTCGCGGGAGCCGCGCTGGCCCTGTGCGTGCTCGCCGGCTCCAAGGCCTTCGTCGACTTCTCCACCTCGGGCCTTGAGAATCCGCTGCTGCACTTCGCGCTGCTCGGCGCGCTGTCGGCGGCCTTCTCGGAGGAGCCCGATCGCAGGCGCTCGCTGCGCCTTGCCCTGTGGAGCTCCGCCGTCGCGCTCACGCGCCTCGACGCCCTCGCCCTTCTCGCGCCCGCGCTCGCCGCGCACCTCTGGCGCGAACGCTCGCGGCGTGCGCTCGCCGCCGTCGCGCTCGGATTCCTGCCGCTCCTCGCGTGGGAGCTGTTCTCGCTCGTCTACTACGGCTCCCTGATCCCCAACTCGGCTGTGTCCAAGCTCTCGAGCGGCCTGCCGCCGTCGGAGCTCGCGACGCAAGGGCTGGCCTACCTCGCCGACTCCCTCGCGCTCGATCCGCTGACACTGTGCGCGATCGCGGCGGCCATCGCCGTGGCCGTATGGAAGCGCGAGCTGGCGCACCTCGCCGTCGCGCTCGGCATTCTGTTGCACTTAGCCTACGTCGCGCGCGTCGGGGGCGACTTCATGAGCGGTCGCTTCCTGACCGCTCCGCTACTCGCTGCCGCATGGATGCTCGCGACGGCGCGCCTCGACGTGCGCGTTGCGGGCGCGCTGGCCCTCGCCGCGCTGGCGCTCATCTCGCTCACCCCGCGCTCGCCGCTGCGCGCGCCGATCGACTACGCGCAAGGGCGGCGCAGCCCCGAGTTCATCGCCCCCAGCGGCGTCGCGGACGAGCGCGGCTACTGGCACGCGGTCTCCGGACTGTTCAGTGCGAATCGCACGACCGATGGCAAGCTCCACGTCACCAAGGGACATCCGCTCGCGAAGTCGCTGCGCGAGAACGGTCCGAAGGTGTCGCTGGCGGAGGGCATCGGCTACCTCGGTTACTGGAGCGGGCCGGAGATCTTCCTCGTCGACCCCATGGGGCTCTCGGACGCGCTGCTCGCGCGCCTGCCGATCTACTCGGGTGGCACGTTCGTCGAGCCGGAGAAGAACGCCGCGAACGCCTCGCGCGGCTGGCGCGTCGGGCACTACTACCGCAAGCTGCCCGCGGGCTACCTCGAGTCGCTCTCGGACCCGGCCCGCAAGCTGGACGATGCGGAGCTGCAGCTCCTGCGCGAGGAGCTCGACCTCGTCACGCGCGCGCCGCTCTTCGCTCCCGGGCGACTCGCGGCGATCGCGCGGCTCGCGTTCTAGTCGCGCGAGCGACTCCAGTTGTTCGGGTGCAGGCGCGAGCGCAGTGCATTCACCTGCGTGTCCCAGCTTTCCTGAGCCGCGCGCACCTCGAGCGCGAACGCTTCGTCGAAGGCCGCGGGCTCGAGCCGCGCTCGCGCCTCACTGCCAGACCAGCGCGACAGCACGACACGCGGCTGCGGCGTCGCCGGCGCGGGGCCTCCGTACCATGAGCGCACGAGCAGCTCGCTCTGCGCCTTCCACGGCTCGGACTGCTCGTACGCAAGATCCTCGCCGAAAGCCGCCCAACCCTCGAACAGCGCGCAGGTCGCGAACGCGAGCCTGCGCGGCCGAGCCGCGTCGTCGGAGAGAGTCGGCACGAGCGAAAGCCCCTGCATGTCGGGCGGCGCGGGGATCCCGCACAGGGAGAGCACTGTAGGGGCGATGTCGACGAGGCTCGCGACGGCACGACGCGCCGCACCCGGTTCGAAGCGGCGCCCTGCCGCCGGCCGGATCACGAGCGGAACGCGCAGGTCGGCCACGTCGAGCGTACCGCTGTCGCCGACGAGGCCCGACTCGCCGAAGGAAATGCCACGCGTGCCGCACACGACGACAGTCGTGTCCAGCAGGCGACCGCTGCGCCGCAAGGAATCGAGGCACACGCTGACCGCGGCATCGACGCGCGCGATCGCCCCGTCGTAGCTCGCCTCGTGCTCGCCCAGCGTGCGCGCGCCCCCCGACCAGCGCGAGCGCGGCAGGGCGTGGAACACGTGGTCTCCATCGCCGACCGGGGGCACGAAATCGAGGCCTGCACGCGGGGCGAAGCGGTGCTCCCACGGCTCGACCGGGTCACGTCCGAGGCCCTCGAGCTCCCCGAAGTGCAGGAACGCGAACCAGCGCTTGTCTCGCGCGCGACTGCCGGCCCAGAGCGAAAAGCGCTCGGCCAGTTCCTCCGGCGACAGCCGCCTCGCCCCGGTCTCGCCGCTGCGCGGCGCCCCGTGAAACTCCTCGAATCCGCGCGCGAGCCCCAGCGCGGGGCCAAGCTGCGGGTGGTCGACGAACGCGGCGGTCGAGTACCCGTGGGCCAGCAGCTCCTGCGCGAGGTGCGGAGCCTCGCGTGGAAGGCTCCAATACGAGAGCGTCGTGCCCTGCACGTCGGGCGGCAGGACACGCTGTGCCACGCGCGGATCGCAGCCCGAGAGCAGCGCGGCATTGGACGGGAGGATGGCCGGCGCGGCGCTCCATGCGCGCTCGTAGCGCACGCCCTCGGCGGCAAGCGCATCGAGCATCGGCGTGGTCGATCGGTCGTACCCGTAGCAGGACACGTGATCCGCGCGCAGGCTGTCGATGGCGATCACGAGCACACCCCCCGGGGCGAACTCGCTCTCGAGATCGGGCGCGCACGCGGTGAGCGACGCGAGCAGCAACAGCACGGTGGAGCGCATGCCCCTGAGCATCCGCCAAAGCGGGCCTTCGCTCAAGGCAAGAGAGCCACAAGCTCGCCATACAGCGCCGGGACGGCGTCCACGGCACGGCCGGGGCGGAACAGGTCGACCCGACGGAGGTTGGAGGGCTCGTCGAGGCTCTGGACGATCGTCCGCGCGCCCGCGGAGCGCGCCACCTCGATCAGCCCCGCCGCGGGATACACGACCCCGCTGGTCCCGATCGCGACAAAGTGCGTGCACTCGCCGGCCCACTCGAGGAGTTCCTCGGCGCGCGGCACGAGCTCCCCGAACCACACGATGTCCGGTCGCATCCGCTCCGCGCCGCAGGCGTCGCACGCGACGAAGCGCTGTGGATCGAGCTGCACGAGGTCCCGCCGGCGCGTTCCGCAGCGCTCGCAGCGCAGCCACTCGAGTTCCCCGTGCATGTGCACGGCCCTCGAGCCCGCACGCTCGTGCAGGTTATCGACGTTCTGGGTCACCAGCCGGAACTCTGCCCCGCGACGCTCGCACTCGCGCCCGAGGGCCGCGAGCGCGAAGTGAGCGGCGTTGGGCTCGACAGCGAGGAGCGCCGCGCGACGCAGCTGATAGAAGCGCCAGACGAGCGCGGGATCGCGGCGCCAGCCCTGCGGACTGGCAACGTCCTCGATGCGCTGCCCCTCCCACAGGCCGTCGGCCCCGCGAAAGGTCGCGAGCCCCGAGTCCGCAGAGACGCCAGCGCCCGTGAGGATCAGGAGCTTCATCCGCCGAGGGTGCCTGCGCTCAGCGCCACGGCCCGCGCAGGGGAACGGCACCCGCGTCGGCGATCCAGCCGGTCGCGCCCTCGGCGGTGCGCACGCGCCACCAGCCCGGCAGGGCATCCGTGCGCTCGACCTCGCTGGCGGGCGAGAGGCGCGCCACCAGCGTCGCTTCGCTGCGGGGCTCGGACAGCAACGGCGCTCCTTCGGGCTGCACGACGAACAAGGTGTCGCGGGCAGCATGCTGCAATTGCCACGTCCACGGTACCGCCGCAAGCGCCAGCAGCCCGAGCAGTACCAGCGCGCAAGCTCGGGCAGCAGCGCCGCCGCGCAGCGCCTCCCACGCGAGCGCGAGCGCGAGCAGTCCCACGAGCGCGAGCAACACGCGCTCACTCTCCGGCAAGGTCAGCGACGACGCGAAGCGACGCGCCGTCGCGGACAGGTCGCCGCGGTCCGCTGGCTCGAGCCCGGCTTCGCGGCGCACGAACTCGAGGTTGTGCCAGATCGACTCGTCGCGCGGCACGAGCTGGAGCGCGGCTGTGTACCAAGCAGCCGCCTCGAGCGGACGACGCAGCCGGAAAGACGCGTTCCCGAGGTTGTAGAGCGCAGCCACTGGCCCGATCGAACCGGAAGCTCCGGCCTCGAGCTCGAGGCGCCACAGTTCGTGGGCGAGCTCGTAGGAACCGGCCCGATACGCCTCGAGAGCGCGCGCCGCGCTCGAACCGGACGAGAGTTGCGCGCTGGACGGGAAGCAAAGCGCGAGCGACGCGAGCAGTGCGCCGATCCAGTGACGAAGGCAACGACTCATAGGCCAGCTCCGATCGCCGCATCGGCCGCGGCGAGAATGCGCTCGCGCGGCAGGGGCGTCCCGCTCGCGCCCCAGACTTCGCGCTCGAGCTCGGCGATCACCGCGTCGAGTTCCGCAGCTGCGCCGCCGAGCCGGACCCCCACCCAGGCCTCGACAGGCCGGTTCGTGCGTGCCGCGATGAAGCGGTGCACGAGCTCGAGCTGCGTGCGGGCCGCGTTGACTCGCAGCAGGCCCGCCGCGAGCTGGCGGCGAGCCCGACGCTTGGCGCGAGCCGCAGGAGCGGCCGGATCCCCGTGGCGTCGTACCGCGGTGCGCAGCACGAGCCAACCCGAGGGAACCAGCGCGAGCAAGCCCACGAGCAGTCCGGTGCCAAGCGGCTCATCGGGCGCTTCGGCGCCGTAGCCCGACTCGACGTCGAGGAGGTCGGAGCGGAAGCGCTCCTCCTCGCTCGTGGCGAGTCCGCTCGCGCCCTCGAGCGCACGCACCCGCACAGGCAAAGGCTCGGTCGAGACAATGCCGTAGCGGCCCGAGACCGGATCGAAGACGGACAGGGGTAGCGCGGGAATCTCCTTCACGCTGCTCGTGACGGGCGAGATGTCGTAGGTCACGACGCGCCGGTCGAGGGAGCGCTCCTCGCTCGTGCCGTACACGCGGAAGTCGCGGAAGGCGTCGAGGCGAGCGGGGTCGGGTGCGGCGAAGAACTCGAGATTGCCCGCGCCCGTCCACTCGACCTTGAACTTGATGGAATCACCCGCGTCGACGTCGCGCGGGGTGGCGTCGGCGCGCGCGGCGATCTGGCCGATCGCGCCGGAGAAATCGAGCGGGCGACCCTGCTCGGGCAGCGGAATCACGTCGAGCGCGACCTCGGCAGCGCGCACGAAGTAAGTCTCACCCTTCTCGCGTCGGGTGCGGAAGAAGTCCTGGCTCTGAACCGTGCGGCCGAACTCGAAGTGCGGGGTCGGGAGCTCGATGCGACCCTCGCGGGTCGGCGTGAAAGAGCGCACGAGCCGCAGCTGGAGGAACTCGCGCCCGCGCAGGGCACGGTTGGAGAGCTGCTCCACCTCGACCATCTCCCGGTCATTGACCACCACCTGCACGCGCGCCCGCGACGGGTCGGGAGGTGGCGTCGCATTCTCGAGCAGGCCGGGCAGGCTCTCCCACCAAGCGAGCGAGAGATTGGCGTAGTCGGTGGTACCCGTGATGGCCAGATCGAAGCCGAACAGGACCTCGATCGTGAACGGCTGTCCGACGACGACCTTGGGAGTGCTCGTTCGGACTTCGAGGAACCCGAGTTCCTCACCCTTGAGGTCGCGCACGACGTTGAGCGCTAGCTCGCTGGTGCGCCTCGCCACTCCGTCGATCCGCAGGTCGAACCCGGGGAACACGTACAGCCCAACCTCCGCCGGGCGCAGCGGGATGGTCCAGGTGCGGGTCACGCTTTCTTGGCGACGCGCGCCGAGGGACACGATCGAGCGCTGCTCGGCGGGCGGCTGCACCGGACCGATGCCGAGCCCCTTCACCGCGGGCAGCGTTCCCAGCTCGCTGGTGCGCGCGTTCTCCACGGTGACGACGAGCGCGACGCGATCCCCGAGGCGCACCACGCCGCTCGTGAGATAGGCGCGCAGGGTCGCGCCGCCGCCATTCCCGCCCTGAGCGGGCGCCGGCAAGGCGAGCGCAAGCAGCGCGCACAGTGCAGACAGCGCGACCAGCGCGCGACGACACGACGCCTTCATTTCACCAGTCCTTTTTCACTGGCTGCCGACGACGCTCGCGGAGCATCGCCTCGACTGCCTTGGCCTTCTCGTCGATCTGCTGGAGCTGCTGCAACAAGCGCTGCATCTCCTCGGGTGAGAGCGGACGCTCGTCCTGCGCGGCGTCCGGCTGCGCTTCCTTCGATGGCTCGTCCTTCTGCTCCTGCTGCTGCCCAGGCTCCGGCTCCGGCTCCTGCGGAGCCTGCTCCTCCTGCTGGCTGGGATCCTGTTGCTGCGGATCCTCCTGCTGCTCGGAGTCCTCCTTGGGCTGCGAGTCCTGCGACGGATCCTGCTTCTGGTTCTCGCCCTTCTGCTGATCCTGCTGGTCCGGCTGGTTCTGTTGCTGTTGCTCTTCCTCGCGCTGCCTCTCGATCGAGTCGAGCTCGCGCAGCCGCCGGACGCACAGCTCGAGATTCGCCCGCACGTCCTCCGCGAGCCGCTCGGCACGCAGCGCGGTAGCGAGTTCCTTGCGTGCGAAGAGGTACGCCCCGCGCGCGAGCGTCAACGGATCGGGAGCCTGCTGCCCGGCACCGCCCGGGGCCGCCGCGGACGGATCGGGCTCGAGCGGCGCAAGACCGAGCTTCTCACGAATCTCGGGGACCTGCGCCCTGAGGCTCTCCGCGCCCTGCAGCAGGAACGTCGCGGCGTTGCAGGCCGCCGCACGGCCGAGCTCGCTCGAACCGGCGAGCCCCGCGGCGCGGTGGAGGTGCTCGACGGCCTCGGGAAGCTCCCGCGCGCGTCCGTGCACGAGCCCGATCGCGTACAGCGCCTCCGCGCGCTCGAGCTCCGGCTGCGCGTCAAAATCCGGCTTGGCGAGCAGCGCGGTCGCAAGATCACGTGCCGCAGCGTGCTCTCCGCGCTTCGAGAGCTGTGCGAGCTCGAGCCGACCCGCTCGCAGCGTGCCGGCATAGGCCGTCACCCTCGGAGCGTCGGCCTGCGCGGTCTGCGCGGTCTGCGACGCGGGAGGGGCGCCTTGCGGCGGCGGCGGAGCGGGCGCGGCTTGCGCCAGCGCGAGGACCAGCAACAGCTTCACGCTCGACCTCCGCTGCGCGGCTTGCGCCGCTCGCGCAAGGTGCCCTCGATCATCATGCAGGCCAGCGCCAGCGCACCGAACCACTGGTAGCGGTCGTGGGGAACATACTCGAGGCCGCCCTCGAGTTCGCGGCCCTCCAGACGGTTGATGCGCTGCTCGTAGAGCTCCTCGAGCGGCACGGCCGACTGCCCGGCGGCGACATACTCGCCGCCTGCGGCGCGCGCGATTTCGCGCAGGCTCTCGTCGCGCAGGCTGGAGACCACCTCGCGCCCATCCTCGTCGGTCACGAAGCTCTCACGGCCATTGGCATCCACTTGGGGGATCTTGCCGCCGGACTCCGTGCCCATGCCGACCACGTACACGCGAATGCCGCGCTCGGCGGCCGCTTTCGCGGCTTCGAGCCCCTGCCCCTCGAGATCCTCGCCATCGGTGAGCAGCACGATCGCCTCGTGCGAGCCGCTGCGTCCGTCGAACAGCGCCAGGGCGTGGTTCAGTGCCGCGCCGAGGTCCGTTCCGCCCTTCGTGTTCTCGCTCGTGTCGACGCGCTCCAGCAGCGCGCGCAGCGTCGTGCGGTCGTGGGTCAGAGGAGACACGTCGCGCGACGCCCCTGCGAATGCGACGAGCGCGATACGGTCGCCGTGCATGCGCTCCACCAAGCCCGCCACCTCGCGCTTGGCGCGGGTGAGCCGATCGGGGCGGAGGTCGCGCACGAGCATGCTGCGCGAAGTGTCGACGCACACCACGAGGTCGAGCCCGCGCCGCGCCACGGACTTCTCCGTGTAGCCGCGCACGGGACCGGCCACGGCGAGCGCGAGAAACAGCGCGGCCAGTGCAGCCAGCGTCACGCGCGCGGCGGCGATCGACTTCGAAAAGCCCGGCAAGAAGCGCTGCTTGTGGCGCGCGGCCACCAGTGCCTCGCGCTCGAGCCTACGGCGCCGCAGCGCCCGCCAGCCGACCAGCGCGAGCGCCAACGCCGCTGCAAGCCACGCGAGCTGCCCCGGCCGCAGCAGGTCGAAGCCGAGGAATCCGAGCGCCACGCTCACGGCAGCCTCCTCGCCCACGTCGCCGCGCTCGCCCAGGCGGCGAGGTACGCGCACAGGCCCGCGAGCAGGAACTCGAAGTACAGGTCGAATGTCTCCGTGTAGCGCTCCTCGCGGCGCTCCGTGCGCTCGAGGCGCTCGATCTCGGCGTAGGTCCGCTCGAGCGAGTCGCGGTCTTTGGCGCGGAAGAACCGGCCGCCGGTGAGCTCGGCGATCTGCTCGAGCTCGGTTGCGTCGAGCTCGCGCTCGGTGCGATAGACACGTCCGAAGACGTCCTCCTGAAACGCGTAGCGACCGGCGAGCACCGTATAGACCTTGACGCCCTTCTCGCGCGCGAGCTCGGCCGCCTTGAGCGGCAGGATGTCCGGAACATTGTTCTCGCCGTCGGTGAGCAGCACCACGACCTTCGACTTCGCATCCGTCTCGGCGAGGATCGAAACGGCCTTCGCGAGACCGCGGCCGATTGCCGTGCCATCCTCCATCTCATTGCGCACGTACTGGACCGTGTCGAGGAAGCCCTCGAACGCGCCGAAGTCGAGCGTGAACGGACACAGGAGCATCGGGTACTGAGCGAACGTCAGCAGTGCGCAGCTGTCAGAAGCACCGACGCGATCGGCCATGCGCCGCTGCGCGAAGGCGCCCACGACCTCCTTCGCGACGTCGAGCCGCGTCTTGCCCGGCTCGAGGTCGTCGTACTTCATCGAGCCCGAGCGGTCGACGACGAGCGCGATGTCGATGCCCTCCGAGAACGTCTGGCGTACCGAGTTGCCGCGCACCGGTCGCGCGAGTGCGACGCAGACGAGCACGATGGCAGCGGCCTGCAGCACGGGCGGGATCCAGGTGAGACGCTGGCTCCAAGTGCGCGGCAGCGGTGCGACCGGCAGCACCGGCACGCGCCCGGGCTCGATCCCGCGCCGCGAGCGACCCCACGCGAGCAGCAGGAGCGCCGGAGGCACGAGCGCCAGGAACCACGGATCGGCGAGGTAGAGCTCGCCCCACAGGTGGTAGCGCGCCTCGGCGGCGCTCTTCACGCCTTCGATCACCGGCGCGGCCTGCACAAGCGCGAGCAACGGCGTCATGCGGCGCTCCTCGCTCCGCTCGCGGCGCTCTCGAGCACCCGAGCCGCGCGCGAGAGATCCTCGCGCACCGCCCACTCGGTGGGACGCGCGGCCGCGTACTTCGCGCCACGACAGGAGACGAGCAGTGCCTCGAGCGCCGTCGCAACCTCGGGAGCGAGCGCGGTCCGCGCGCTCGCGAACCATTCTTCATCGGTGCGTGCGTCTCGACGCTCGCCGGCGCGCGCGTCGAGCTCCCTGCGCACGAGCCGCGAGAGATCGTAGTAGAGCTCCCGCACGACCGCGGGATCGTCGAGCTTGCGCGTGCCGAGTTCCGCGAGACGCGCCGTCGCGCTCGGCGGCGGCTCGACGGGCTTGCGACGCGAGCGCAGCAGCCAGCCACACGCCGCGCCCGCGAGCGCCAGTACCAGCCCACCGACCGCGTACCACGTCCAGCTCGTCGCGGTCTCCTCCGGCTCCGCCGGCCGGAAATCGCGCGGCTCGCGCGGAGCGTCCTCGCCGTCGAACAGGGCTGGCTGGAAGCGCAGGGAACGCACCTCGTACTCCAGCGTCGCCTTCGTGCCGCCCGGCAGCTCGACCTCGATCGCGGGCTGGGGCAGCTCGCGCTCCCCGGCCTCGAGCGAGGAGAGTTCGACGCGCCAGCGCGTCGCGCTCGCACTCGAGCCGCCATCGAGGCGCGCGGGCGTCAGTTCCAGCCACGAGTAGTCGCTGTCGGCCCAGTCGACCGGCAGCCGTGCGCGAGCCCCCGGCGCATGCTCGACGACGAGCAGCGCCTCGACGCCCTCCCCCACGCCCGCGCTCGCGGCCGCGAGCTCCCAGCGGACGCGGGCGGGCGCCGGCGCAGCCTCCTGCGCAAACCACGCGAGCACGAGCGTCGCGATCACGCCGGCCTCGCTTGCCTGCGGCGGCGCATCAGGAAGTAGCGCGCGAGCGGATCCGCGAGCGCGACGCTCAGGCTGCCAGTGGTCGTGAGCTCGAGCAGGTCGACTCCGCAGCGCGTGAGCTCGCTCGCGAGCGCCGCCGTGCGCAGCTCGTGCTCGCGCTTCCACGCTGCGCGGACCTCGCCGGAGCGCGTGTCGACCTCGACCAGCCGCCCGCCTTCGACCTCGCGCAGCCAGATGCGCCCCGCAGACGGAATGTCGCGCTCGAGCGGGTCGACGATGCGCGCGGCGATCACATCGTGACGGCGCGCGAGCCGTCGGAGCTTCTCCGCGGCTGCCGCATCGAAACCCTCGAAGTCGCTCACCACCATCAGCATCGCGCGCCGGCGCAACAGGCGCTCCTGATGCTCGAGCGCGGCCGCGAAGTCCGTGCCGCCGCCCGTCGGTGCAGCGGCAATCACCTCGCGGATCACGCGCGCGACTGCACCGGCACCCTTGCGCGGAGGCAGGTGCAACCCCGGCTGCGCGCCGAACAGCGTCAGGCTGACGCGATCCTGCGCGCGCTGGGCCACGAACGAGAGCAAGGCGCACAGCGCGGCCGCAACCTCGCGCTTGGTCCAGCTGCGCGAGCCGAAGTCCATCGAGAGGCTCGTGTCGACGAGGAAGCCGAGCGTCAGCTCGCGTTCTTCCACGTAGTTCTTCACGAACGGCTCGCCCGACTTTGCCGTGCGCAGCCAGTCGATGGTGCGCACATCGTCGCCGGGCTGGTAAGGCCGAACTTCCTCGAACTCGACCCCAGAGCCGCGGAATGTGCTGCGGTAAGCGCCCGACAGTACGTCGTTCACCATGCGGTGCGTGCGAACTTGGATCTGGCTCACCCGCGCCATGAGCTCGGGCGCCAGCAAGTCCGCCGACGTGGCACGCTCTCCGTCCACGGGGGCGCTCCTCAGGGCACCGCGACGGTCTCGAGCACGCGCGCGACGAGCGTGTCGCTGGTGAGCCCCTCCGCCTCCGCCTCGTAGGTCGGCACGACGCGATGGCGCAGCACATCGGGCGCGATGCGCTTGATGTCGGCGGGCGTCACGAAGTCTCGACCGTCGAGGAAGGCGTTGGCCCGGCTGGTGAGCGCGAGCCAGATGGTCGCGCGCGGGCTCGCACCGTAGCGAATGCGGCCGACGAGTTCCTTCAAGCCCACGGAAGCGGGCTCGCGCGTCGCGTGCACCAGCGAGACGATGTACTCGCGCAGGCGCAGGTCGAGCTTGACCGCATCGATCGCCACGCGCGCCGCGACGATCTGCTCCAGCGTCGCCACCGCGCGCACCTTGGGCGCGTTCTCGGTCTTCGCCATGCGCTCGAGCACGCGCAGCTCCTCTTCCTTCGAGGGGTAGCGCACGACGAGCTTGAGCGCGAAGCGGTCGAGTTGGGCCTCGGGCAGCGGGTACGTCCCCTCCTGCTCGAGCGGGTTCTGGGTCGCTAGCACGAGGAAGGGCGCCGGCAGCGCGAAGCTCTCGCCACCGATCGAGACTTGGTGCTCCAGCATAGACTCGAGCAGCGCCGACAGCACCTTGGCGGGCGCTCGGTTGACCTCGTCTGCGAGCACGAAGTTCGCGAACAGCGGGCCCTTGCGCACGGAGAACGTGCCCTCACGCGCGTTGTAGATCTCCGTGCCCACGAGGTCGGAAGGCAGCAGGTCGGGCGTGAACTGGATGCGCCGGAAGCTGCCGTGCACGGCCCCGGCGAGGCTCGAGACCGCCAACGACTTGGCGAGGCCCGGGACGCCCTCGAGCAGCACATGCCCGCCCGTCAGGAGGCCGATCAGGAGGCCGTGGACAAGCTCGTCCTGGCCGATGATCACTTCGTGCAGGGCGCGCGTGAGCTCGCCGAGGAAGGCGCCCTCGCGGGCGGCGGCGGCGTTGGCGTAGGGCTGGGATTCCATGCGTGTCATCGCGTGGGGCTGTGCGATCTCGGCGGGGGCGATCCGGGGGGTGCGTCGTCGGTAACTACGGAGAGACCGCCGCACGTGTTGGCGGCCGGTCGGGCAAGACGGGCGCGTCTACTGCTCTTCCTCGGTGAAGCGCGCGTGAGCCGGGTCCTCGAGACCGCGCAGGGCCTCGAAGGCTGCGAGCGCCTCCTCCTGCTTGCCATCGAGCACGGCCTTCTCGACCGCGAGCGACTGCTCGAGCATGCGGATCATCTCGCGCCGATAGTCGGCCACGAACTTGGGCCGCTCCGCCTCGGGCACCTTGGGCGCCATGCGCGGCGTTTCGGACTTGGCAACGATGATGTCGGCCTCGAGCTTCGCGAGGCTCGCGAGCGACTCCGCTTGCCTCGCAGGATCGCGCAGCGAGCGCCGCAGGGCGCGGATCGAGTCCTCCATGGCGTGCATGCGCTCCTCGAGCGGCCCGTGGTCTTCGCGCGCCTCCCCCTGTGCCCCGCGGCCGCCGCCATCCGCGGTGGCGGGAGCGAGGACTTCCGAGGGAGCGAGAAACGCGAGCGAGCTCGCGGCGAGGAGCATGGGCAGGAACAGCTTCATGGGGCCCACAGACTAGCGCGGAATCGCGTCGGGGTCGCCGTCGACGAACCGGACCGGCTCCGGCTTGCCCGGGGGGTTTCCCACGCTCTCGCCGACGATCTTGCGGGCGAACGCTCGGCCCTGGTCGAGCGCGGCGCGCCGGTCCTCGGGCGCCCCCGCGTGGATGAGGTCCTCCTGCCGCCCCATCCAGACTGTCGTGGTCGGGAAGGCGAAGCTCACCCCGAGCCGCTGAGCGAGCCGCAGGATGTCGAGGAACAGGCGGTGGCGCTCGCGCGCGAAGGTCGGGAACTCGATGGTCTCGATGAAGCAGATCACCTCGACATCGAGCGAGCTCGCCCCGAAGTTCGCGAACCATACGTGGTAGCTGTCCTTCGCCGTGTAAGGGTGCGCGCGGACGAGCTCGCGCACGCCTTCGCAGAAGGACTCGATCGAATGCGCCGGCGTGTCGTAGGTGACGCCGAGGTTGAACTTCACGCGCCGCTCGCGCCGCGCGCCGAGGCAGTCGACGTGGCTCGAGATGAAGCGCGAGTTGGGCACCGTGACGAGGCTGTCCTCCGGCGTGCGGATGCGCGTCGAGCGGAAGCCGACTTCCTCCACCGTGCCTTCGATGTCGCCGAGCTTGACGAGGTCGCCGATCTTGAACGGCCCGTCGAGCAGCACCGTGAAGGTACCGAACAGGTTCTCGACCGAGTCCTTGGCCGCGAAGCCGATGGCGAGAGAGCCGATCGACAGACCGGCGAGGATGTGCCACAGGTCGCCCGTGATGTTCGAGACGAACACGATCGTGCCGATGAGCACGATGATGATCTTCAGCGTGCGCCGCAGGAGCGGCACGAGCATGTCATCGAACTTGTTCTCGCTGCGGTCAGCCTTGACTTGCAGTGGCCAGCAGGCGATGTCCGCGAGCGTGTAGGCCGTCCATACCGTCAACACGATCGTGACGAGCTCCACGGTCATGCGCACCGGCGAGTAGACGCTCACGGGCAGGTCGAGCAGGGGGATACTCGCCACCCACAACCACGACAGCAGCAGCCAGCCGAAGGGCCGCTCGAAGCGCGCCAGCATCTCCTGCGGCAGCGTCTGGCTCTCGAAGCGCGAGAGCTTGCGCACCAGCGGGCGAACCGAGATGGTCAGGATGCGCTCGAAGAAGAACGCGACGAGGAACAGGATCAGGAAGCCCATCCACTGCCAGGGCTCGAGCAGGAAGCCACCGCGCTTGAGCTTGGCCGGCACGAGGCTGCGCACGAGCTCTTGGGTCGAGAGCGGCTTGTCGCCGATCCCGGCGATACGCGGCAGGTCCGCGGCGCGCCGGTACCAGCCGTCGATCTGGGCCGAGGTGCGCGTGTCGATCAGCCAGCCATGGTCGTCCGTAAGCACGAAGCCGATCGTGAGCACGAAGTCAGGATCCACCTCGCTGGCGACGGTCCACTCCTTGTGCGTGTCGTCGATCTCGACCAGCTCGCGCTCGACGCGCTCCGGATCGAGCAGGGCCACGTGATCGAACGTGCGCCCGAGTTGCCGAGAATACTCCCGCGCCCGATCGCCACCGGTCAGGCCCTCGCGCACCTGGAACGCGTGGGCCGCGTGGTCGAGGAACTTCGACTGCCGCGTGCGCTCGAAGTCGTAGATGGCGAGCAGGGCCTCGATCGTCTCGCTCGGCGAGTCGAAGCGCTCGATCGGCGCCGCGGAATCCGGCAGCTCGTCCTGCAGCCGCACGGGCGCGGCCGCGAGCGGCACGCCGGGCGCCACCCAGGCGAGGAGCACGAACAGCAGCGTGCGCGTCCACGCGCGCGTGCGCGACTCAAGGGCGATCGGAAGCGGCCGGCGAAGGCGAGGGCTGTTCGACATTCTCGAGGGCGGGCGCGGGAGGCCCGTCAGAGTTCACGGATGTGGGGAGCGCAGACTGGACCGAGATCGAGAGCGCCGCGGCAGCGGACCCTGCCGTCGGGACGATCACGCCGCGAACGGCGAATTCGTCGCGATAGGCGAGCACGCGCAGCGCGTAGGCGAGCACAGCGCTCTCCCCCACGCTCTCGGAGCGCCACGAAGCATAGGAACCGTGCGTGCGAATCCAACCGTCGAGGCGCCCGGGGCCCGTGTTGTAGGCCACCAGCGCGGCCTCGAAGTTCCCGCCGTAGCGCCGGCCGAGCCAACGCAGGTAGTGCGCCGCGAGCCGCCCGTTGAGCGCTGGATCCGCGAGCAGGTCCTCGCGCTCGGGCTCGGGGAGACCGAGCAGCGCAGCGCGCTCTCGGGCCGTCGGCAGCATCAGCTGAAACATGCCGAGGGCGCCGACGGGCGAGACCGCGTCGGGTCGCCCGCTCGACTCGGCCAGCGCGACGCCGGCGAGCAAGTTGGGGTCAACTCCGAACTCCGAGGCGGCGGCGCGAATCAGCTCGGCATGCCCTTCGACACGCCGGTAACCCGAGGCCGTCATCACGGGCCGGGCCACGCGCTCGATCGAGAACCAGCCCGCAAACGCGAGCACACCGAGCCAGAATACGCGGTGGATCCAGCGCCCGCGATCGTTGCGCCGACGTCGACCCACGCTCAACCCTTGCCGCGCGCCGCGAGTTGCTCGCGCAGGGTCGACAGCCACAGGTCGCGCTGGCGGCCACGCGCCGGCAGGGCGCCGACGTCACGGCCAGCGAGGCGCGCGAACTCGCGCCGCGCCCGCTCGCACAGCCAGTTCTCCTCGCGTCGTGCGCACTGCTCGAGGAACGCCAGTCCCGCCGGGCTGCCGAGCTTCAGCTCGCCGGGCGCGCAGGGCGCGAGCCCGAGCCGAGACGCGGCCGCGGCCAGCCACGCCTGCGGGTCGTCGTGTACGACCTCCTCCCACCACGCCCACCACGCGGCGGAGGCGTTCGACTTGGCGCGCTGGTCGAGGCACGAAAGCACGGTCAGCTCCTCGGCGACGCGCGCGTCACCCGGCTCCTCGGCAAGCAGGATCAGGAGCGGCGAGACCACCTGCGGCACGAGCTGCTCGGACAGCAGCAGGGCCGCCTCGCGACGGGCCTTCGACGACGGCGCTCGCGCCATGCGCAGGAGCTCGTCCCATGCCGTGCTTCCCTGAGCGAGGAGACCGCGGCGCGCGGGCGCATAGGTGACGTCCTCAGGCCCCTTGGCGAGCAGCGAGACGAGCAGCGGCACCGTGCCGGGATCGCGCAGCGCGGTCATGCCTTCCGCCGCCGCGATGCGCACCGCCGGTTCGGAATCAGAGAGCGAGGCGAGCAGCGTCCCGAGCGCGGAATCGCCGCCGAGCCGGCCGAGCGAGCGCAGGGCTGCGACGCGCACTTCGACCACGCTCGAGCGTGTGCGCGCGAGCACATCGCCCGTCGCGGCGATCACCTTGGCCTCGCCAAGCGAGAGCAGGGCCGCCGCCACGACGCGCGACTCCGAATCTTCGAGCAGCGCACGCAGCGCCGCGAGCTCGCGCGGGCCGCCAGTACGCACGAGCGCCGTCGCGGCCACCGCGCGGACGAACGCGCGCTCGTCCGCCACGCGCGCGAGGGTGAACTCCAGTCCGGCATGGGAGAACACACTCGCGAGTTCCTCGGGCGCACTCGCGCCGAGTGCTGTGATCCAAACGTCGACGAGCTCGCTCGCCGCGGCCGCCGGCAACTCGCTGGAGCGGCCTTGCGCCGCGGCCACCGCGAGATCGAGCAACGTGCGGGCGCGCGCACCGAAGTAGCGCTCGTCGCGCAGCAAGGCCACGAGACTGGAGAAGTCCTCGGGGTTCGCGCAAGCCGACTGCGCATGGATGCGAGCGAGTTCCACCACAGCCGCGTCGCGCTCGTCCGCGGGAAGCTTCGTCGCACGCAGCAGCACGCGACGCCACAGGGCCTCCGCACGCTCACTGGGCTCGCGCGCCCCCTCCCACCACGGCGCCTCCGCCTCCCACAGCGCCAGCCGCGAAAGCGCGACCCCCGGCTCGAGAAAGAGTTGCCAGCGGTTGCGCTCCTCGAGCGAGCGCACGGCGTCGCAGGCGCGCGCGAACCAGCTCTCCGCGTTCGGTCCGGCGAAGCGGAACGACTTGAGGCTGCCCGCGCACTCCACACTCAGCGTGCGTCCGGGCTCGAACGAGCTGCCGCGGCCGCCGGGCAGGCGCTCGCGACTGAAGATGCCGCCCTGCTGCAACACGTCCCACAGGCCGCGCGCCTCGGAGGTCCCGAGCACGAACGTGCGAGCGTCGAGCTCGCCCGCGCGCTCGAGCTCCCGTGCGCGGTCTGCGCCGACCAGTCGCACTTCGACCGATCCCTGACGGCCGAGCTCGTCCACCAGCTCGATCTCGAGCGAACCCGCATCCTCGATGCGCACGGCCATCGCCGCGCGCGCGGCGCGGAAGCCCTCCGCATGCGCGCTCCACCACTGCACCCAGCGCGGACCGTCGGTGCCGAAGTTCTGGCCGGTGATCAGGTGCAGGCGGCGTACGGCTGTCGGCACCACCGAGCTGAAGTCCGGCGAGAAGTCCTCGGCCGAGATCGCGCGCACGAGCCGGTGCGGCACGTCGAGATCCAGCCACGCGGTGTCGAGGCCTTCCGGACTGCGGAAGCCGATGCCGGCGAGAGCGGCGGCGCTCGCGGCGGCGACCAGCGAGTCGCGCGAAGCGAGGCCATCGAGCAGTCGCGGCACGTGCGTGGCGCCGAGCACCGGCTCGAGCCGCAAGTCCTCGCACTCGCACAGCGCGAGCAACGCGTAGGCGCCACGGCGCAGGATCGCGCGCTCCGCGAAGGCGCGCGCGACGAGCTCCAAGTCGAGTCCATCGGCCGCGCGCGGGGCGAGCGCATCCACCGCGCGACGCGCGACCGCGCCGTTCGCATCCCCGAGCCGCGCGAGCAAGAGCTCGTTCGAGAGCGGATCCCGAGAGGCGGCGAGCAGGCTCACCGCGCGCAGGCGCGTGTCCGCGTCCTTGTGCGCGAGCGCGTCCTCTAGTGTTCCCACCGGCAACGACTGCCCTAAGGCGGCCAGCCGACGCTGGGCCACGACACGCACCGGGGTCTGGCGGTGGCCGAGCAGGCGCGCGAGGTTGTCCGGGTTGGCCCGCACCGGGTCGAGCTCGCACAGCAGGCCGATGGCCGCCGACGCCGCGGCCGTCGGCATGCGTTCCGAAAGGCGCGCGAGAGCGCGCTCCCCATCGCCCGCCACGCCGCTTTGCAGCAGCGTTCGCAGGCCGACGAGGAACGTCGGCGCGTGGTCGCTCGCGAGGGCACCGAGCGCGGCCGCACGACCGACCTCGCCCATGCGCACGAGGCTCGCCGCGGCTTGCTCGAGCGTCGGACTGCCGACGTCGCGGACCTTGGCGACCTCCGCGAGCACGTAGCTCGCCGCGCTCGCCTCCCCGGGGGCCGGGGCGACCGCCGGTGTGGTCGACGGAGCGCGAACGACGGGCGCCGTCGGCTCGGGCGCGACCGGTGCCCCGCCCTTGGGCATGCGCGGCGTCGGCACCGGGCGCGCGTCCGGCAGCTCGAGCTCGCGGTCGACCCGCCTCGCGCTGAAACCGCGCGGAGTGTCGGGCAGCACGCGCGGATCCTCGACTCGCTTGCGCTCGCGCTCAGGCGTGCCGCCCTGCTGCGGACTGGGCGCGCCCGCCGGGGACGTCGGCAGCACGACTTGCCCGCGCCCGAATGGCGCGAGAGCCGCGAGAGCGAACAGGAGGGTGGCCGGGCGGAAGCGGTGGGCGTGCATGGTCGGTCGCAAGAGCGCGCGGGCTGCTGCAGTGTGCGCGGCGACGGAGACGATACGCGATCGAGGCTAGCGAAGCCCGAAATTGGCCCGCTCGGCCCCGCACTCCGGCCCCTAGGACAGCCGACGACGACCGGAGTAGGCGTCGAGCAGGCTCGGCGAACGCTCGCACAGCTTGCGTGCGAGCTCGAACAACCCGAGGTCGACCTCATCGCTGACGATGCCCTCGCGGTTCTCCCCCGCCTGCCTCCTGCCGAGCAAGTCGCCCATGCCGCGCTGCGCGAGGTCCGCCTCGGCGATCTCGAAGCCATCGTCCGTGCGCTCGAGCAGCTCGAGCCGGGCCGCCGCCGAACGCTTGCCCATCAGATAGCATGCGCTCTGCGCCGGGCCGCGCCCGACGCGAC
>SXGT01165265.1_pt1 | contig 31657 bp, 15 predicted proteins | sample 3176221 | NCBI WGS metagenome assembly SXGT01 (sample SAMN11356862, study PRJNA531348) | freshwater metagenome | isolation source: freshwater sample F1-120 | place: China: Fuxian Lake, Yuxi | collected 2017-12-25
ACCGCGCGGGCTTCTGCCGCAACTGCCTGGCGACGTGGTATCGGGCGGCCGCAGAGGAGCGCGGCGTGCCCCTCACGGATCCCGAGGCGCGGGAGCGGGTCTACGGCATGCCTTACGAGGACTGGAAAGCGCGCTTCCAGCGCTGATCCGTGTCGCCGCCGTCAGGACGGCGGCGCGGCGTCCCCAGAACAAACGTTGCCGCTGCAGCAGGCGGGGTCTCCGGCCACGCAGAGATCGGTGCAGACCGGGCCCGCCACGCAGGTCTCACCCTGGGCGCAGTCACCGTCGGCCGTGCACTCGTTCGCTGGCACACCGCACTGCCCCGCGGTGGTCGGCATGAAGCAAGGGGCCCCGCACGGGCAAACGAAGGCGCCGGTGCACTCGCCTTCTGAGCAATCGGCCGCCGAGTAACAGGCGCCGCCCGTCGGCTTCTGCGTACACACCCCGGACAGGCAGATGTCACCGTCAGCGCAGTCGGTGTCCGAGGCGCAGCAGCCCGGGATCACCGCCACGCACAACCCGGGGCCTCCGGGCTGACAGTCGGCGTTGCACGGGCAGATCTTTGCCCCCTCGCACGACTCGAAGGCCTGGCAGTCCTCGTGGTTCCAGCATTGACCGGGGGCCGGTAGCGGCTCGCAGGAGCCCGCGCCCGACTCGGCGCAGACCAGCGCTGGTCCGTCCGACAGCTCGCCCGCGCAATCGGCGTCTGACTGGCAACACGCGCCCTGCCCAACCCACCCCGTGTCGCTGCCGTCCGACCCGTCGGTCACGTCGGCGCCCTCGGTGGCGTCAGTGGCGTCGGTGGCGTCGGTGACATCGGCCGCGTCGGACGCGTCGGTGATGTCGGCTCCGTCGGCTCCGTCGGCGCCCTCGGTGGCGTCGGTGGCGTCGGCTCCGTCTGTAATGTCGGTCGAGTCGGCGGCGTCCGAGGAGTCGGCCGCGTCGGCCGCATCGGCGACATCGGCGCCCTCGCTGGCGTCCGAGGCGTCGGAGGCGGAGTCCAGCGCCACTTGAACGTCCGTTGGCCCGCCGCTGCTGCCGCCTTCACACGCGACCACTGCGACCGCCACGGCCGCACCGAGGACTGCCTTGACCGCGAACGCCAACGCCCCACCGCTTCGATTCATCGAGAGCATCACCCACCTCCGTCAGCGCCGTTAGGCGTCCGCTATCAGGCGTCGTCGGGCAACCTCCAGACGACGGGGCAGCGACGCCGTGCACACGGCGGGCCAGCGGCCGCACTCGGCGGGCCAGCGGCCGATGGCCTCCCCTCGTCTCACGGCGGGCCCGATGAGCCCGTCTGAGTCACATCCGTAAAGATGCTAGACGGTGGTCCCCGGCGCGGGCGTTGCCGCGGGTGGGCCAGGGGGGGCTCAGGCCGCCTCGGCGAGCGACTCCCGCCGCTGCCCGCGCACGGAGTGAACCAGCGGCGTATCGCGGTCGGCGATGTCGGGCACGAGCGCGACGTCTGGCGTCTCGCCAACCGTCCCATACCGGGCGGCGCGGGCGACCCGCGTGAGGCGCTCGACCACACCCATCTCCGGCGCCGGGATCGTCAGCTCGACCAACGCCTCGGCGTAGTGGTCGAGGAAGACGAGCGGCCACTCGATCTTGAGGTCGAGGGTGCCCAGCACCATCTCCATGGCCTTGAGCTGCTTCGTCTTGCCCACATCGATGAGCGTGCGCGGGTGCACCCCGAGCTGCTGCAGATCGCGCATGAGCAGGGTGTTGGTGACCACCTCGTAGGTGAGGAGCTCCCCCTGGAACGCGAAGAGCTCGAGGCGCTCGGCGCGGCTCATCCGGGCCATCATGGCGGGTAAGTACTGGATCCCGAGCGCCACGTGCCGCGACTCGTCGCGCTCGTAGTAGGGGAGGAGCGCGGAGAGCACGGGCTCGAGGTTCATGCTCTTCACCACGTGGAAGAGCGTGAGGGCGATCGGCTCCACCATGAGCTGCATGCCGAGCAGCTTCTTGGCCAGATTGTCCGCGTTCATGACGCGCTCGAGCAAGCGTCGCGCCCCCCAATGGATGGCGTTGGGCTGAACGCCGAGGAGCTCGAGGTAGTCGTGCATCACGTAGAAGTGGCGCGCCTCGTCGAAGGCCTGGCTGGTCGCGGCCAGCTTGCCCTCGATTGGCTCGATCTCGTCGGCCAGCTCGGCGCTGATCCGCCACGCTGCAAGCTCACCCCAGAGGATGATGGAGAACACACGACCCAGCGCCTCCTTGACGTGTGGTTCCAGGGTCGGGGTGCCGTGAAGCTCCACCAGCGCCGCCAGCACCTCCTTCCCGTCCCACGCCTGCGCGTGCGCCTTGTGGTAGACGCGCTCCAGCACCCGCGCGTTCTTCGCGGCGAGGCCATAGGACGCGTGATCGAACATCCCGTACGGGATGGTGCGTCGCTCCTTACGTCCGAACATGGGGATCTCCTTTGGGATCTGTCGCCGCGAAGGGACGGAACATAGCCAGGGTGAGCAGGGTCTTGGCGTCGCCGAAGGTCTCACGGACCTTCGTCCGCGCCTCCTCGGTGGTCGCGGTTGCGAGCTCGAGGATGAGCCCGTTGAACAGGGTGCGGAGGAGCCTCACGACTCGCTCCACGGGCAGCGTGAGCGCTGCCACGGCCGGGCCGAGCACGGAGTCGAGACCGCGGATCACGAGGCGGTCGACCTCCTCGTTGAAGGCCTCGAGCGCCCGCAGCGAGCCCTTGCCCTGGGCGGCGGCGCTGTGCAGGTGCACGAGGACGCGCAGGTCCTTGATGTCGGTCTCGACGAAGCGCATCACCTCGTCCATTGCGCGCAGGAACCCCGTGCCGTCCGCGGGGGCCCCGAGCCCACGGACGCGGTCCAGCACGTCCGAGAAGACCTGGAGCTGCACCTCCACGAAGAGCTGCTCCTTCGACTCGAAGTGGTAGAGCACGAGGGACTTCGAGACTCCCGCTTCTTGCGCGATCGCGTTCATCGACGCGCCCTCGAAGCCGAGGCGCCCGAATGCCTGGCCGGCGGCGCGCACGATGCGCCGGACAGACGGCTCGGCCGACTCGACGGCATTGAGCGCGCGAACGCTGGCGGCGGGAGCCGACGAGCTGACCCGAGTAACAGTCGACGACACGGACGGACTCCAAGGCCGCGAGAGGGCGAGCGTGGCCGCCAAGGCGAGAGCCCTGACTGACCGGTCAGTCAGGACACTAACCGAGCGGTCAGGCCGCCGTCAACATCAGACCTTGTTGGCCTGTGGGCCTCGTCAGCCTGCGAGGACCGCCGCGTCGATCCAGCCCATGAGGCCGGCGCGCGGTTGAAGGGTGAGGGGATCGGCGTCGCACACGCGCAGCACGGCCTCCGCGTGGGGGACCAACGCTACGACCGCCGGGCCCAGCTGGATGGTGACGCCAGGGGCCAGGGGGCGGCCTTGGGACGTGAGGTCCGCCAGGGTGAGCAGCGCGTGCCGAATGAGACGTACGTGCTCCTTGGGTACGTCGGTCACGAGTAGCTCCGGCCCCCCGAACTTCACCAGGCCTCGGGTCCTCACGGTGGACCCTGTCGCCGAGGCGGTGGACGCGACCACCACGTGGTCGACGATGGCGAACTTCCGGGACTTGAGCACCCGCCGTGCCTGATCGTGAGTGAGTAAACGGCCGGTGATCGCGTCGCGGACCACGCCGGAGCACTCGCGCGCGACGCTGGCCGCGACGGTGAGCGCCTGCGCGAGATGGGAGAGGTCCTGCACCTCCCGCTCCAGAGTGATCGTGTGGACCCACTCAGCCGCCTCGAGGAGGCGCTTCGTCTCGGAGGCGGGGGGCTCGGTAGAGTCCCGCAGGAGGACGTCGAGCTGAAACCGCTCCGGGGCCTTCGCGCGCGACTTCGGCCGAAAGCCTGCTGCGTCGAGGCCCTCGATGGGCGGTGGCTCGAACCGCTCACTAGAGGTCCCAAATACCTCGAAGGACACTCGCGCCGCGAACGGCGCGTTGAGCGGCTCCCAAGGGGGCGGCGTTACGGCGTTCAGCGAAGCCACCTCCGCAGACGGCCGGGGAGGCGGCGGCTTGGGCCGCGCGTTGGCTCGGCGAGGCCCAATGGACGAGCCGCCGAGGATCGCGGTGGCCGGCGGCGGCGTGGGCTCTCGCAGTGCCGGAGGGACCGGCTTGGGCTTGGGCGTACCCGCCGCCACGGCGGGCCGCGCTGCAGGGGCGGGTTCGCCCCCTCCCTGCGGTGCCTGCCCGTCGGGGGGGGACGGGGCCGCCGCCACGGCGGGCTGCGACGTACCCGCGGGCTCTCCCTCTCTCTTCGGCGCGTGCCAGTCAGGGAACGGGGTGGGTGGGTTGAAGCGCGGATTGGCTCCCGTGAAGGGGGGTGCGGCAGGTTCCGGTGGCGGCCCGACCATTAGCGCTACGGCTGGGGCCCGCAGCGACGCCGGGATCGGTCGCGTAGCGCGCACCGTGGCACCGTGCGCGGAGACGGTGCCAAAGACCGCACCTCCGTACTCGAGCCGAAACGCCGGGCCCGGCGTGCGGGAGCGCAAGGTGAGCTTCAAGCGCTCGGCGCCGACGGTGGGCCTCTCCCGGTTTTCGGGCTCGCGTACCGGCAGCACCTCGAGCACGCGGAAGCTGGCCCCGAGATCCAGGTCGCTCTTCTGTTGCTCCTCGATGAGCCCGAGCTCCGCGGGCTCCCAAGCGAGCTCCTCGGACGGTGTGACCGTGAGGCTGACCTCGATGACGTAGGGCAGCTCCGGTAGGACGGGCTCGACCAGCTCGGCGTCCTTGAGACCCAGCCGCTCGATGTCGTGCACGGTGACGGTGGCGGTCTCGAAGGCCTTACGAAGGCGGTCGAGGCCGGCGCGCTCGGCCTGTTCGCGCCGCTCAGCGGCGCGGCGACGGCCCCGGGAGACGCCAATCACGGCGCCCACCAGGATGAGCACACTGCCCGCGATGATCAGCAGTACCTGGTCGTCCACCGTTTGAACCTATACCGATTGCATTCGAAGCGGTGAGCTCAGAGCTGCGCGAGGCGGTTGATCAGCACATCCGCGAAAGCCCGAGTCCCGAGCGAGCCCCCGAGGTCACGAGTGCACTCGCGGGACCGAATGGCCGCGTCGTAGGCCCCGCGGATCCGCGCAGCGGCGCGCTCGAAGTCGGGGCGCCCCTGCGTCTTTCCGACGTGGTTCAACATCATGACGCCGCTCATCAGCATTGCGAGCGGGTTGGCCTTGTCCTGTCCGGCGATGTCGGGCGCCGTGCCGTGAACCGCCTCGAAGACCGCGCCCTTCTCGCCGATGTTGGCCCCCGGCGTTACCCCGAGCCCCCCGACGAGGCCTGCGCAGAGATCGCTCATGAGATCTCCGTAGAGGTTCTCGCAGAGGATCATGTCGAAGCGGCTCGGATCCTGGACGATCTTCATGCAGCCGGCGTCGATGATCACCTCGTCGTACTCGACCACGTCCGCGAAGGCTGCGTGTTCCTCGCGCGCGCAGCGGATGAACAAGCCGTCCGTGAGCTTCATGATGTTGGCCTTGTGGAAGGCCGTGACCTTCTTGCGGCCCCGCTCCTTCGCGTATTCGAACGCAAAGCGCGCGATGCGGCGGCACGCTCGCTCCGTGGCGACCTTGAGCGAGGTGACCACGCCCGGGGTAATCACGTTCTCGATGCCGGAGTAGAGCCCCTCGGTGTTCTCGCGGATTATCACGACGTCGACGCCGGTGAACCGGGTGTCGACACCGTCGATGCTCCGCACGGGCCGCACCGCCGCGAAGAGGTCGAGCTCCTTGCGAAGGGCCACGTTGACCGAGGAGAACCCGCCGCCGATGGGTGTGGTGCACGGGCCCTTCAAGGCCACGCGCGTCTCGAGGATCGCCTCCTTCGTGGACTCCGGCAGGAGCGCGTTGCGGCTGGCGTCACCGGGCTTCACGCCCTGCTCGAGCGCTGCGACGCCCGCGTGGTGGACCCGCCACTCGATCGACGCCCCCGAGGCGTCGATGACCGAGCGCGCAGCCTCGGTGACCTCGGGACCGATCCCGTCGCCGGGAATGAGGACTACGGGAACTCGCATGCTCTAGTTCACTCCACTCCAGGGGCAGTGCCCCTACTTGTGCTTGCCAGTCCAGGTGTTCTTCGGCTGGAAGGGGACGCCGCTGAAGTCGATCGTGGCGTCCCATGAACAGGGGGCCGCAGCCGTCCCGAGCCCATCGATCTCCCGGTCGCCGTCCAGATCCACGGCCGGGCACGCTGCCGTGGTGCCCAGCACGAGGTCGCCCCCGAGCGAGCTCAGCTGTCCCCGAATGAACTGCCCACCTTCGGTGATCAGGAGCTCGCACGCCGTGGCGGCGATCCCCTCGAGGAAGGCGTTCCCGCCGGTGTAGTCATACACGGCGGGCTTCTGCACGAAGAACTCGCAACAGTCATCGAACAGCGTGCAGCACTCGTCTCCGAAGATCATGCCGATCACGTCTTCGTAGTTGTCGGCTTTGTCCGAAACCATGCCGTCGCAGTAGCCGTCGGGATCATCGATCGTCTCGATACCGTCGCCGAACAGCGAGGGCAGGAGCTTCTTCTCAAGCATGAAGCTGAAGAGCGCGCCGTAGTTGAAGCCCGGCACCTCGTGGACGTCGATCGTGAGACCTGAGCCCCCCTCGACGCCGCCCGAGGGCGCAGCCACGGGGCTTGCCCCAAAGACGTCGGCCAGCTTCACCACCTCCCAGCCGCAGTCGTCGTCGAGCGGGTCGCACGACTTCCCGAACTTCCAGGCGTACTGCATGTAGAGCCACGTCTCGACGAGGGCGTTCTCAGGGAACAGCACGAGGCCGCCCTCTTGGGCGACCGCCTCGCTGGTGACCTCGAGGGTGGACTTGAGACGCAGCGTCTCGAAGAGGGAGGCGATGGCGTCGCCCGCGAAGAGGATGTCCTCGTCGACGAACTGCTTGATGAGACCGTAAAACGCCTCGTCGGCCGCCTGCTTGATCGAGTCGGAGCCCTTCAGGATCGGGCAGAGGGTGCCGAGCGCTCCGCTCGGGTTGGCGCACGCGGCGTCGATGACCGTGCCCCCCGGGCTGTCGAAGAGGCCGATGATGAGCCCGACGGCGCTGCCAGCCTGGCCGGGGAGGCCGGTGTAGAGGTCCATATTCGTCGTGATGTCCGTCACGCCCAGGAAGCGCAGCGGCAGATCGCTCACGTCGACGGTGACCGTCTCCGTCTGTCCGTGGGTCACCTCGACCTTGCGGCACCCCTCGGCCTTCGGCACGCCTGCAGGCCCGAGGGCCTGCAGGAGATAGCTGCCCTTGCCGCCCGGGTTCAGCCCGGGCAGGTTCTGCACCGGCGTCGCCTTGCCCGCCGCGACTCCGGGGACTGCGCTGGAGGGCTGGTGGGAGTTGCCGGCGTCCGGATGGATCTCCGCGCAGCCCAGGGCCTTGCCGGTGACGTCGAAGACGCGCAGCTCGAAGGCGGTGACGCCTTGCGTCCCCGCATACGCCACCGTGACCTCGAGGGCCGGTGGCCCGGCGGCCTCGACCGTGACCGAGAACGGCAAATCGGCTATGGACGAGTCGCCGAGCACCTGGGCGCGCACGATCGCGTTGGACTCGGCGGAGAGGCCGGTGATGGTGGCGGTGGCGACGCCATCTGCGCCCGTATAGCTGGTGGCGGCGCCGAGCTTCAGGCCGGCGGCCTCGGTGGACCACTGGATGGCCGTGTCGGCGACGCCCGCGCCATTGCCGTCGACGAGGCGGACGGAGAGGTCCACGCTGTCGCCGGCGTCCATCGTGACGGCGCAGCTGTCGACGCAGGCGCTGCCCCCTGCAGGCGTGAACGAGTAGGAGAGGCGGTTCGGTCCCACAGGGGGAACATCCTCGGGGGCGCCGAGGTCGGCGGCGGCCGACGGGGTGTCGCCGGGCGCGGTGTCCGGGGCCGGAGCCAAGGTGTCGCTGTCGATGAGACCTTGCACGGGCGCGCTGCTTCCCTCGTCCGCTCCGCACGCGAGCGCAGAGGCGATCACCGCCAAGGCCAGCCTGTTACCGTTCCGCATCGTTCGTTCCTCCGGGCTCCCACGAGAGCATCTGCCAAGCCGTAGCGGGGGAGAGTAGCACCGCGCCCCCGCTTTCGGCATCATGCGAAGCGCATGCGCCTGAATCCACGCCGCGGCTCGGGACTGCCCCTCGCAGAGACCGTTTCAAAGCCGCCCAGTGGCGGGCGCGGCACGAACACCCTTGTATCCCTCTTGCTTGCCCCGGCGCTGGCGGGCCTCGCGGCCTGCGCAGACATCGGCAGCCCGTTCCCCACCCCACCGGGGGCGCTCACGGTCGCTGACGTAGCGGCGGAGAACCCGCAGGATGCCGTGGCGCCTGCCACGGACACGGAACCTCCCGTCGAGAGCGATAGCGCCGAGGAAGACAGCGCCACGCCCGACGCGGTGCCCACCGACGCGCCGGCGCCCGCGGACCTGCCGCTCGACTCACAGGAAGACATCGCGCCCCAAGACGCGGACGACGCAGAGTCGCCAACCGACGCCATTCTGGGCCCGAGCTGCCGCCCGTGTTTTACAGACGCCGACTGCGAGCCCGGGGTCATCTGCCTCACCTATGACGCGGTCCTTGGCTCCTTCTGCGGGCTCGGCTGCGATCCCGGCACCTGCGAGGTCGAGTCCGCCGCCGCCACGGCGTGTCTCCGACAAAACTCTCTTGGCAGCTGCCCGGGGACGCGGGCGTGCAGCGTAGGCGTGCTCCAGCCGTGCTCAGCGCCCGAGCCTCAGGCGGAGAGCTGCGACGGCAAAGACAACAACTGCGACGGATCCATCGATCCCGGTTTCCCCGACCTCGACGTCGACGGCCAGGCGGACTGCTTCGACCAGGACGACGACGACGACGCGGTCGTGGACACAAAAGACAACTGCCCGCTGGTGCCCAACGGCGATCAGGTCGACCGCGACAACGACGGCCTGGGCGACCCCTGCGACGCCGACATCGACAACGACGGGATCCCGAACGACATAGACTGCGCGCCCCTCGACCCTGGGACCGGCGGTGGAAAACCCGAGGTCTGCAACGGCAAGGACGACGACTGCGACTCCCTCACGGACGAGCCGGACGCGGGCGGCTGCAAGGGGCACTTCCCGGACGCCGACTCGGACGGCTTTGGCGCGACGGCGCTCATGCAGTGCCTGTGCTCGCCCACGGCGGCGCGCCCGATCACCGTGCCGGGCGACTGCAACGACAACGACCCCTTCTCGAACCCCGGCGCTCAGGAGTTCTGCGACGACGCGGACAACAACTGCGACACGATTGTGGACGAGGAGGACGCCTTCGGCTGCACAGCGTATCGGTACGACCAGGATGGCGACGGCTGGTACATCCCCATCGCTGACGAGCGGTGTCTGTGCGCGCCGATGCAGGGCTATACGGGGACGCTCGTGGGCGACTGCAACGACCAGGACCAGACGGTCTATCCGGGCGCGCTCGAGCGCTGCGATGGCGCCGACGACAGCTGCAACTCGGTCATCGACGAGGGCTGCGACGACGACGGCGACGGCTTCTGCGACGCCGCCCGGCTTTACGAGCTCACCGGGCAGGCCACCTGCTATTTCGGACCGGGCGACTGCGACGACAACGACCCGACGATTCACCCGGGGATCCTCGAGGAGTGCGACGGGAAAGACACGAACTGCGATCCGTCAGACGACAAGCCCGAGGGCACCGTGGCGGCTTGTGGCCTCTACTGCTTGCCCTGTCCGGTGGCGCCCGGGGGCAGCCAGTACTTCTGCACCGGCGTGGGCAAAGACGCCTCGTGCCAGCTCGACTGCCCCACCGGAACGTTCTGCGCGGACTGCGCCTGCGATGGCGAGGCCACCTTCGACTTCGGCCCGGGCACCGCCGACGCGCGCGTTCTGTATGACAAGAAGCTCGACACCTTCCGCCTCGCCTACGTCCTGGGCGCCGACATTCGGATGCGGGCCTTCGGCCCCGCTGGCGCCACTGGAAACGACGTGCTCTCGGTCTCCAACGTCACGAAGTGGACGCGCTGGGACGTGGCGCAGAACCCGCAGAACGGGAAGTTCCTGTTCGTGTGGACCGCGTACCCCGACTCGTCGGTCCGCGTGGGCCTGGCCAACGAGACCGGCGCAGCGGAGGCGCAGTACGTGGTGGCGCCGGACCTCACCGGCGCTCTCGTGAGACAAAACACCGCGCTGGCATGGAGTCCTGTCACGGAGACCTTCCTCGTCCTCTGGGACGAGACCACCTCCTTCGGGCTCGACATCAAGGGCATCCTGATGTCGGGCAGCGCGGCCCCGTATGGGGGGCCGTTCGAGGTCGCGAGCGGCGGCGGCGACCAGTACGGCGCGCGGATCGGGGCGCGGCAGTCCGGCCTCGGGTATGCGTTCGCCATCGCCAACGGCAAGCCGCCCACCCCCTCGCCGAAGCCCGAGATACGCTTCATCGATCACTCCGCCAACACCACGGCGATCCATACGCTCTCGCCAGAGACCAAGGCGGGGACGCTGGTAGACCTCTGGTTCGACCCGCGCATCGATCGCGGCGTGCTCCAGTGGCTCCGGGCGGACGATCAGTACAAGGCCGCCTTGGTCTCCGAGGAAGGCCCGCTCGGACCGCCGATCGATGTCGGGGCCCCGATCGCGGCGGCCACCAGCGCCCCTCGGCAGAACGGCATGCGCCTCTTCTACTCGGTGCAGGGGGGCCTCGAGACTCGCGTGATCGAGGCGGACACCGGCGACCTGCTCGGCCCGCCCAGCCAGGTCGCGCCGTCGGGAACGGTCACCGGGGTGATCGGCGCTGTAACGCACGAGCTCGGCTACTCCCTCGTGGTTTGGCTCACCTCCGGCGGTTATCGAGGCCGCCTCGTCGCGCCATGAGCGACGCCATGGGGCCCCGCCGCGTCGCGTTGGGGAGCCGACGACGGGCCTTACCAGCGACCCCGTGGGCGCCGGCGGTGTTCTGCGCGCTAGTCACCCTCGCCTGCAGCGATGCCACCGCCCCCACCTCGGACACCTCGGCCTCGGCGGATGTGGCCACAGGCGCGTCAGTCATAGCCGCTGACCCCGACCCGCTGGGGCTGCCTCCCGGTCCACCCTATACCTGGGAGGACCACGCCCTGCCCCTCTACGAGCACTACTGCGGCCGCTGCCACATCGAAAAGAGCCCCGGCCAGGGGTGTACTGGCGGGCTGTGTTTCGTGACGCACCGCAGCGTCCTCCTCGGCCCCGCGTGTTGCGCCGAGGGGGGCGAGGAGTTCGGCGTCTGCACGGGAGTCGAACGGCCCAACCCCGGCGAGGTCTTCGCGATCTGTACGGTCCGGCGGATGCGGGCCACCATCAAGTCCGTCGAGACAGGCAAGGGCCGGCGGCTACAGGATTTCAGCCCAATCATCGCGAAGGAGGAGCACATGCGCATCCTCGAGGAGTGGATCGCCGCAGGCCAGCCCTGACGGCGCCGCCAGTCCGGGCCTCCGGCGATCCGGCGATCTCAGAACGCGCGGAAGAGATAGGTCCCGAACTGACTGGCGAAGAGCCCGTCCACCACGATGTAGTAGGTCTTCCCGGCGGTGAGCGTGACCTTCACGGTCGAGACGCCGAGCGTGCCCGTGCTCCCCGCCCAGCAGGTGGCTTCGGTGGGCGCGCCGCAGATCTCCTCGACGTAGACGTACGGGGTGAACGTGGTGCCGCCGGGGTCGGTCTGGAACGTGACCGGGCCGGTCTGCGACGGCGTGTACTTGAAGACCACGTCGGGGCCCTTGCCGTACGTGGTGGCTTGTGGGCCGTCGGTGCAGACGCCGAAGGCCAGCGCAAGGTCGTTCGCCGCTCCGACCGTGCTCCCAGAGAACTCGAAGGGCAGAGCCGGGATCGTCGCTGCGGTGGGGCAAGCGTCGTTCGACGGGCCTACCACGCACGCCCCGGCCACGCAGTTCTGGCCGTCGCCGCAGCTGCCGCAGCTCTGCCCGCAGTCGTCGAAGCCGCAGAGCTTCGAGCCACAGCCAGTGCAGCCCGCCAGGTCGTTGTCGACCCCGATCGAGAACGCGCCGGCCTCTCCGGCCGTGGCGCCGTCGATGATGATGAACACCGTCTGCCCGGCCGGGACCACCAGGTCCTCCAGGGTCTCCACCGCCACTCCCGGCGCATCGGAGCCGCCCAGGCAGGCGGCGCCCACGGCGGGGCACCCTGCCCTGGCGGTGACCAGCGCGTCGAAGCCCGACGGCGTCACCGTCACGTCGAACTTCCCGGGGCCCGTGAGCGTGTAGACCACATCGGCGGCGCCGACCCCGCCCCCCTCATCGGCTCCTCCGCAGATCCCGCCCGCCGTAGACTCGCCGTCCGTGGCCGACCCCGTGCTGCCGTTGCTCGGGGCCCCACCGGGCACCAGGGCCTTGGCGGTGGCGCAGGTGTCGTTGGGAGAGGGCACGACGCAGGTCCAGGTGGGCCCACAGAGCTGACCGGCGCTGCATCCGCCACAGCTCCCTCCGCAGGCGTCCGGACCGCACAGCTTGCCCGAGCAGGCGGGCGCGCACGGCCACGTGTTGATCGAGAGCACGAACGGGCCGGAGGCGGGGCCAACCGCGCCGTCCACGCCCACGAAGACCTTCTGGCCCTGGCTCAGGGCCACGACCACGCTGGTGACGCCGCTCGTGGCGGTGGTGTCGGCGCTGAGGCAACCCGCGACCGACGCCGCGCAGTCGGTGGCAACCCAGAGCGCCGCCGCGAACGGCGCGTCATAGAGCGCGAACAGATAGTCCCCGGTGGCGCCGGCGGTGAAGGTGTAGAGCACGTCGGGGGCGCCCGCGCCCACGTTGACGCCGCCCGCGCAGGCACCACCCGAGGCGAGCGCGACGTCGTCCGCGGCGCCCTTGGTGGTGCCCGTGACCAGCACGGGGAGCACCGAAGGGAGCGGCTGCGCGCTGCCGCACGAGTCGTTGCCGGGCGGCGGCGGCGGGGAGACGCAGAGGCCGGCCTCGCAGGCGAGCCCTGCGCCGCAGGAGCCACACGTGCCGCCGCAGCCGTCGTCGCCACACTGTTTGCCCACGCACACGGCGACGCAGGCCGCGCAGTCCACCGTGATCTCGAAGGGGGCCCCGTCCGCTCCGTCGACCACGACCGAGTGCGCCACCTGGCCCCCGCCGATGAAGGAGAACTGCCCCCCACTCCCCTCGTCTGCGCAGAGGTCCTTCTGGCAGGTCACTGGAATCCCGCCGGTGGCTGGCGACTCGCGCAGGTGCAGCGCCCGAACGTCGGGCGACTCGCTCGTCACGGTCACCGTCACGACCTTCCCGGACGCCGGGGCGATAGCGAACGCCACCTCAGGTCCAACGAGGCCGGACACACCACCACACCAGTCTTCGACGTGGCTCGTGGTCTGGAATAGCACCGGGTCGACCGTGAGGGAGTCCCCGCAGCTCAAGGTGTCGACGAAGAGGCAAATCCCCGTGCAGACGCCCTCCCCCGCACAGTCCGAGTCGGCGCAGTCCGCGTCCAGGTCCAGATCGTCGTCTGCGCCGTTGGTGCAGTCCTCAGGGCACGGCGTGGCGGCCTTGCAGACGCCCTCCGAGCAGGCATCGCCCAGGGTGCACTCGCTGCCGTCGTCACACAACGTCCCGTCTTCCTTGGGCTCTTCGCCGCAGAGACCGGAGCCAGGGAGACAGACCGCGGTGGTACACGCCGAGGCTGGGCACGCCTTCGGTCCGCCGCCGCCGCACTGGCCGTCTGTGCACGTCTCGCCCACGGTGCACGCGTCGCCGTCGTCGCAGGCCACGCCGCTGGCGACGGGCTCCACGGCGCAGACGCCCTCGACGCAGACCGAGCGCTGGCAGGGCTCGAGCTCGGCATGGCAGTCGTTGTCCTCATCGCAGGAGTCGTCGGTGGCGTCGCCACTGGCTGTGTCGGGTGTTGCGGCGTCTGGCGTGGATTCGTCGGGCTCGTCCAGGCCGTCGCCGCCGGCCCCGGTGTCCGGAGGCGCGCTGCTGTCCGCGTCCCCCGTTACCGAGGCGTCGCTCAGGACGTCGACGTCGGTGTCGCAGGAACAGCCGATCCAGAGGGCCGGGACGAGAATCAGGAGTACCGAGGCGCGCGTCATGGGGCGGGATCGTAAGCGGGGGGCCCCACGGGGTCAAAGAGCGCGCGCCGGGGCGAGCGCTGCGTCCCCCTCAAGACGGCCTCGCGCCCCACGAATGGAGCGAGGGGGTCGTTCTCATTGGAACCTTGGGACTCGGGGTGTGGCGCGCCGCTCCGGCCTCACTCGGGGACGAGGTGCCTGGCGCGCAGCGTCTCGGCTTCTTTGGCGCGGTCCATGTAGCGGGTGAACGCCGGGATCGCCACCGCCGCCATCGCCGGGATGATGAAGGCGGCCGTTGACGCGGCCCCCGAGGCACCCTGCGGGAAGAGGCCCGGCGTAGCGCCGGTGAGCAGGCCGGGCGCCGGTCGCGTGGTCCACTGGAACGCCTCGAGATCCGCCAAGGTGGCGTCCGTGATGACGGCCATGATGGAGGCCCCCGGGAACGCCTCGGTCCGGAGGCCCGACGCGGCGCTCCGGAGGTGCCCCAGGACCTCGCCGCGGAGGGTGGTGACCTGAGCCGCGAGCGCGTCGAGCGCCGCCGCCTCGCCCTTCACCGCTACGGCGAGGGAGAGCGAGGAGGAGGCGGAGAGCGCCGCGGCCTCGAGTCCCTTGACAGGCAGGGTCGCCGCGAGCGCCTCGGGCACGACCACGCTGACCTGTACGCCGCCATCCGCCACCGACCCGAGGACCTCTTTGTGCCGCGCTCGCAGGTCGGTCCCGGCCGCGTCCTTCGAGCCGAGGAGCGCGAACGCGCCCGGCGTGCCCACCACGAGCTTCCCGCCGACCAGCGCGGCGCCTACCTCGCCCAGCTTCAGGCCGGGGTGGCCACCAAGGTCAGCGGCCTCCGCGCCAGCGAACGCGAGCGCGCCGTCGAACGGACCCTCCACGACCAGGGCGACTGCCTTCGACTCGATCACCACCCACAAGGAGAGGCTGCGGGCCGCGAACAGATCGATGCCGAAGTCCTTCCGGCTAGCCTCGCCGATCGCGCGCCGGAAAGCGGACGCGTCGCGCGTGGTGGGGAGCGGCCCTCCGGAGAGGAAGCCATCGAGCACCGAGCCCACGTCCAGAGTGGCCACCACCGCGGCGCCTGGAGGCGCGGCGTCCACGGCCAGGAGGTGCGCCGCGCGCATCCCGGGACCCCCGCCAGGCGCCGAGAGCGGCGCGCTCTGCGTCGCTGCGGGATCGGGGGACTTCGAGCAGGCGGCGGCGAGGGCCGCCAAGACGAGGAGAGTGCGCAGACGCATGGTGACTCCAGCGGTGGGTGACTTCGCCGGAGAGTACACGCTGTTCCTGGAGTTGCCCCGCGGGTTCAGCCCACCTTCACGTACTGACCGGGTTTCGCGGGATCGGGCGCGTACCAGCCGGGCCGCCCCTGGGGGTCCTTGCCGAGGCGCGCGCCGGGGACTGGCGGAACGCTGGACAAGCCCGCGCCGGCCACGTCGCGCGCGGTCTTTCGGCGCCGGGAGTCCGGCGGGAGCAGCCCGCCGTCGGCCATGGCCTCGAGGCTCTCCTCGAAGGCCGCCACCAGCGTGTCGACCTCGGCGTCGCCGTGGCAAGCGGTGAAGTAGGACGGGAAGCCCTCCTGAATATGCACCCCGCGGTTGCGCAGGTGATACCAGAGCAGGCCTCCGAGCTCGCTCGAGTCGTTGTTCCGCAGGAACAGCTGAGAGCCGAAGTGCGGCAGCTGGTAGGGCGCGGCGAAGCGCTCGAGGAGCACGTTCACGCGCCGCGCGAAGTCGGCCGTCTTTCGCGAGACACGCGCTTGCAGCTCGGGTCCCTCGCGCTCGAGCCGGGTCAGGGTGGCGTGGACCGCCGCCATCGCGAGCGGGTGGCGCACGAAGGTCCCGGCGAAGAAGGTGACCCCTGCCTCGGGGAGCGAGTCGTCACCGTATTGCCAGGGGCCTCCGTCGAAGGTGTCGACCACGGGACGGCGACCGGCCACGATCCCGATGGGCATGCCACCGGCCACCACCTTGCCGTAGGTGGCGAGGTCCGCCTCGATCCCGAAGTGGGCCTGTGCCCCGCCAGGGTGGCAGCGGAAGCCGGTGACCACCTCGTCGAACACCAACATGGTGCCCGCGTCCTTGGTGATCTTGCGCAGGGTCTCGAGGAAGGCCTTGGGCTGGAGCTCGGGGCGCCGGGACTGAACCGGCTCCACGATCACTGCGGCCAGCTCCGGCGCCAGCAGCCGAAGCGCCTCGAGGGAGGCGTCGTGCCCGTATTCGAGCACGATGACGTCGCCCACGGCGCGCACCGGGATCCCGGGAGCGCTGGGCAGCGTCTTGAGCCCGCTGCGCGAATTCGCCGCGCGCACGAGGACCTCGTCGAAGTTGCCGTGGTAGTCCTTCGTGAAGATGGCGAACTTCTCGCGGCCCGTGAAAGTCCGGGCGCACCGGATGGCCGCCTGCACGGCCTCGGAGCCCGTACACGTGAAGCTGGCGCGGTCGAAGCCGGTGAGGCGGCAGACGAGCTCGGCGGCCTCGCCGGCGAGCGGTGTCTGCGGGCCCACCTCGAAGCCGCGGTCGAGCTGCTCCTTGATGGCCGCCACAACCTCCGGGTCGGAGTGGCCCAGGAAGTTGGGGCCGAAGCCGTTCAGGAGGTCGATGTATTCGTTGCCGTCCACGTCCCAGAGCCGCGCGCCCAACGAGCGCGCCACGACGAGCGGGTACACCATCTCCTTCCAGACCGGGTTGAAGCCTGCCGCGGTCCGCGGATCCGCGTGCCGCAGCCGGTGCTCTTGAACGTGGCGCTTCGAGCCGGGCGTTCGCGCCACGGTGGCCTCGACCAGGGCGCGGACGGCGGTGGCGCAGTCCTTCGGTAGGTCGGTCCACGCCCGCACCTTGGCCGGGCGGGTGTCCGCGGGGTCGCGCTGCGTGGCGTGCGAGACGGCGGCAAGCGCGGCCAGGGTCTCGGAGGGAACACGCTGGGCGGCGGCTTCGGGCGCGGCGGGTGCCGGGCTGGCTGACGCCGGCTGAGCCGCGGCCGGGGCGGGCGGGTTCGCGCCAAAGCCCTGCATCACCCGGAGCTGCTCGGCGATGAGGTCGAGCTGCCGGTGGAGGAGCGCCTCGAGCCCGGCGGGCGGCGCCCCGGACCTCTCGGCCGCAACGAGTCGGTCCGCTGCCGCGGCCTGGGGGGCCACCGGAGCGGTGGCTGCCGTTGCTTGCGCCGGCGGGGCCTCCGCAGGGAGCTTCGAGTCCAGGTGCTTCGCGAGGGCCGAGACGGTCGATAGGCGCTCGGCCAGATCCCGGAAGGCGATCTTCTGGCCCCACCGCCGCCCAACGTCCTGCGCGAGCTGCGTGAGGACCAGCGAGTCGAAGCCGTGCTCAGCGAAGGTGGCCGAGCGGCGGATGTCGCCCTCGGGGTGGCCGGAGAGCTCAGCGACCAGCTGGGTGAGCTCACGCTCGAGGCGTTCGGGGCGATCGGACATCGGCGCGGCTCCATGAGGTGGCGCGGGGAGTGGGCTTCGAGCTTCGTGAGCGGCTATCCCGGGTGGGGGAGTGTGGACCGCGGGCGGGGGAGCGGGGGCCAGGCCCGCGAGGGCCGTCGGGGGCGGAGCCGCCTCGCTGGGCCGGGGATCAGCGAAGTGGCGCACCCGCTCGAAGGGGTACGTCGGCAGCGGCACCCGGCGGCGACGCTCGGCCGCGTATAGCGCCCGCTGATCGAGCGGGACACCGGCACACCAGAGCTCACCGAGCCCGCGAAGGAACGCGGCGTGTTCGCCCACGGTCTCCGTGGGGTCGAGCAGCGTGGCCACGGCGACGGGGAGGCCTCGCAGCTGTTGGCGGGCGAAGGTGGCGGCCGTGGCGCGGGGACCCGCCTCGACGAGGACCGCGGGGGCCTCGGGCAGCGCCATGAGCGTGGCGATCGCCTCCGAGAAGCGCACCGTCGCGCGGACGTGACCGGCCCAATACGCGGGCTCCGTCGCTTCTTCAGGGGTGAGCACTCGCCCGCTGGCCGTGCTGATGATGGTCCGCGTGGGGCGGGCCAACGAGACGCCGGCGACGGCCTCGCGGAAGGCGGCGACCACGGGGTCCATCATCCGCGAGTGGAACGCGTGGCTAGTGACCAGCTCCGTGGACTTCACGCCCTGGGCCGCCAGGTGCGCGGCGAAGTCGGCGATCTCGTTCGCCGGACCGGCCACCACGGACAACGACGGAGCGTTGGAGCACGCGAGGTCCAGGCCCTGTGGGAGCAACGCCTGCACGTCGGAAGCCCCCAGCCTCACCGCGAGCATACGGCCCGGCGGCAGCGCGCTCATGAGCCGGCCGCGGAGCGCCACCAGGCGAGCGGCGTCCTCCAGGCGCATCACGCCGGCCGTCACCGCCGCGGCGAACTCGCCCACGCTGTGGCCCACCAGGGCCGTCGGGCTCACGCCCAGGGACGCCAGCAGCGACGCGAGCCCCAGCTCCACCGCGAAGATCGCCGGCTGGGCGAACGCCGTGTCCCGAAGGCGGCGCGCCGCTTCGTCGGGATCGGCCGCCGGATAGAGCACGTCCGCGAGCTCCGGGACCGCCGCGAACACGGCGTCGAGCACCTGCCGGAAGATGGGCTCCGAGCGATAGAGCGCGCGCCCCATGTCCACGGCCTGGGTCCCCTGACCGGGGAACAACACCGCGACGCGCGGTGGCTCCTCGCCTTGGCGGCGAGGCGCCGCGCTGGATCGCGTCCGCTCGGGCGAGGCGCCGCTTAGCACGTCGGCGTGCCGGCCCGGATCGACCACGAACGCCCGGCGGTGCGCGAGCGCGCGCCGGCCAGTCCCCAGGGTGAAGGCGACGTCGTCGAGCGGCGGGGCGTCCGGACGGTCGAGGGCAGCCGACAGGCGCGCTGCGAGCGCGTCGAGCGCCGCGGGCGACCGCGCCGAGAGCACCAGGAGCTGCGACGCCCGGTCGGAGACACACGGGGCCTTCTGGGGCGCTGGCGGTGCTTCCACGATCACGTGCGCGTTGGTCCCGCCCACGCCGAGCGAGCTCACCCCGCCGCGGGCGGGCCGACCCTCGGGGCGCAGCGCCACGCGCTGGGCCGCGGGATAAAACGGCGTGTCGGCGAACGGGATCCGTGGGTTCGGACGGCTCACGAAGAGCGACTCGGGGAGAACGCCGGACGAGACGGCGAGCGCCGCCTTGATGAGCCCGGTGGCGCCCGCGGCCGCCGTGGTGTGGCCAACGTTGCTCTTCACGGATCCCAGGGCGACCGAGCCCGCTGGCAGCGGCCCCGCCGCCGTTCGTCGGTAGGCCTCGGCGAGCGCCGCCACCTCGCTCGGGTCGCCCAGCGGCGTTGCGGTGCCGTGGCACTCCACGAAGTCGATCTCGCGGGAGTCGAGCCCGGCGTCTTCGATCGCCATCCGGATGGCGCGCGCCTGCCCCGCAACGCTCGGGGCCGTGAAGCTGGCCTTCTCGGCGCCGTCGTTCGAGATGCCGACGCCGGTGATCACGGCGTGCACAGTGTCGCCTGCCGCGACGGCGTCCTCGAGGCGCCGCAGCACCACGATCGCGCAGCCGTCGGAGAACACGGTGCCAGTGGCGTCCGCGTCGAACGTCCGGGTGTGCCCGTCGCTGGAGAACATGTCGCCGGGTGAGTAGACGTGCCCGCTGCGCTGCGGCACCACCACGTTCACGCCGCCCGCCAGCGCCAGCTCGCACTGCCCGGCCCGGAGGGCGTTGACCGCCTGGACCACCGCGACGAGCGAGGTCGAGCAGGCGGTGTGTACGCTGACCGCGGGCCCGCGGAGGTCGAGGCGGTGCGCCACGGTGATGGGGACGTAGTCCTTGTCGTTCCCATACCGGATAGGCAGCGCGCCCATCGACTCGAGCAGATCGGGGCGTCGCTCGAGGTACCGGGGGCGATACGTGTTGAAGTCGCTCCCACCGAAGATCCCCACGTCGCCCGGCGCGGTCTCGGGGACGTACCCCGCGCTCTCCAGCGCCTCCCAGGCGGTCTCGAGGAAGACGCGGTGCTGGGGGTCCATCGCCTCGGCCTGCCGCGGCGTCATCGCGAAGAACGCGGCGTCGAGGCAGTCGCCACCCTCGATGAGGCCACGGACGGCCACGTAGCCGGGCTCGCCGCGCCGCGGAGCGTCGACGTCGGGCTCGAAGGCCGTGACCAGCTCGCGCCCGGCGAGGAGCGCGTCCCACAACGCAGCGGGTGAGCTCGCGCCCGGAAACCGCCCGGCCATGCCCACGATCGCGATCGCCCCGGAGCGCACCGGACGCGCGGTTCGCGGGCCATCCGCGGGCCGCCCCTGGAGGCGGGACGCGAGCCCAGCGGGGGTCGGCGCGTCGAAGAGCTGCACGATGGAGAGACTCCCGAGGAGCGCCGCGTCCGCCACCGGCTTGATCTCGGAGGGGCTCGCCGCGGGGGGCGAGTCACCGGCAGCGCCGCGCAGCCGCTCGACCAGTCGCACCGCCTGCAGTGACGTCCCGCCGAGCTCGAAGAACGAGTCGTGCCGGCCGACGCGCTCGAGATCCAGGATGGCGGCCATCGCTCGGGCGATCTCTGCTTCGGCGCCCGGCCGCGGCGCTGCGTAGGCCACGGCGAGGTCCGGTCGCTCGCGGCCGGGCTCGGGCAAGGCGGCGCGGTCGATCTTGCCGTTCGTGTTGGCTGGGAGCGCGTCCATGACCACGAAGCGCCCGGGCACCATGGCCTCGGGCAGCCGATCGTAGAGACGCCTGCGAACGCCGTCGGTGGCGCCGCCGGCAGCTAACACACACCACGCGATGAGGGTGGCATCCCCGTCGCCGAGGCGACGGATGCCGACCACCGCGTCCGAGACCGCGGGATCGGCGCGCAGAGCGGCCTCCACCTCCCCGAGCTCCACGCGATGTCCGCGGATCTTGACCTGGCCATCGCTGCGGCCGAGGAACGCGAGCTGCCCGTCTTCGCGCCACGACGCACGGTCGCCGGTCCGATACCACCGGGGCCCGCCGGGCTCGAGCGCCACGAAGCGCTCCGCGTCCAGCTCCGGCCGCTCGTGATAACCCAGCGCCACGCCGGTGCCGCCGGCCCACAGCTCCCCCACCTCGCCCCGAGGCAGCAGCTCGCGGTCCGGCCCGAGGATGCGCACCGCGGTGTGGGGAATGGGGCGGCCGATCGGGACTCGCTCCTCCACGGGGTCGCCCGCACGGAACACAGCGCAGGTGGTGAAGGTGGTGTTCTCGGTGGGGCCGGAGCCGTTGATCAGCACGGCGCCTGGCCGCTGCATCACGGATAGCGCCCGCCGCACACGGTCGGAGGAGAGCACGTCGCCGCCCGAGAGCAGCTGCCGTACGCCCGCGAGGCGATCGACGCAGCCGTCGACGAGCGCGTGGAACAACGCGGCCGTGAGCCAGCAGGTGTCGATCCGCCGCTCCTCGATGAAGCGACCGAGCGCGCCGATGGACTCGAAGACCGGGGGATGGAGCACGACGGTGCCCCCGTTCAGCAGCGGCCCGAACAGCTCCAAGGTCGATGCGTCGAACGCGGTGGGTGCGAACAGGAGCACCCGGTCGCCCACGGGGAAGTCCATGAAAGCGCCGCGGGACGGCGCCGGATCCACGAGCCTCAGCACCGCCCGGTGGGGGACCACGACACCCTTCGGCGTGCCCGTGGAGCCCGAGGTGTACATGATGTAAGCCGGGCTCTCGGCGTGGGGCGCGGCCGCCGACGGACGTGTCGACTTCCGCGCGTGCGTCTCCGGCGTGGACGTGGGCCCCGCAGCCTCCAGGACCAAGCGCGCGACCTCCTCATCTCGGCGGGGCAACCCGGAGTCCGCGGCCGAGGTCGTAATGACCCGCCGGACGCGCGCGTCTCCCATCATCAGCTCGAGGCGCTCGCGCGGATATGCCGGATCGAAGGGCGCGTAGGCAGCCCCCGCCTCGAGGATGCCCAGGAGTGCCGCCACCAGCGCCGGGCCTCGTTCCGCCGCGAGGCCGACACGCTCGCCGGGCGATACGCCGCTGGCCTCCAGCCACGCAGCGACGGCACTCGCCTCGCGGGCGAGCGCCCCGTAGCTCCAGGTCCCGCCGTCCCACTCCACCGCGGGCGCTTGTGCGTGCGCCGCTACGACCGCGTGGAAGCGCTCCGGGATCGAGGTCCACGGCACGTCCGCGACCGGCTCACCCCCGAGCGCGCGAAGCTCCGCGAGGGCGGAGTCGTCGAGGGGGTAGACAGCGCGGGCGGAGCTCAGAGGGGTATCCATCGGACTGGGGTTTCGGCCCGTTCGTGTGAGGAGCTTAGCCCGAATGTGGCCCGCCGCCGCAGTGGTGGTAGCTTCACGGGTTGGATGGAGACCTCGACTCGACGCCTCGGCCGCGACACCGCGATTTACGCGCTGGCGTTCGTATTACAACGCGCTGCGTCGTTCATCATGTTGCCGATCTACACGCGGTACTTCACCACCGCCGACTACGGGGTACTGCAGCTCCTCCAGACCAGCGTCGAGGTCGCCTCCATCCTCTTCTCGGCGGGGATCACCGCTGGGGTGCACCGGTTCTACTTTCAGGACGACTCCACCGAGCATCGCAACGGCGTGCTCGGCGCGTCGTTCGTGCTGCTCCTGGGCTTCAACGCGGTAGGTGGCGCGGCCCTCGCGCTGGCCGCACCGTGGGTCGCCGAAGAATTCCTCGGGGGCGCAGGCGCCACGCGCCTCGTCCGCATCGCCTCGGCCAGCTTCTGCCTCGACGCCCTGCTCACTCTGCCGATGCTGCGCTTCCAGGCGGAGCAACGCTCGATGACCTACGCCACCCTGAGCGTGCTCCGGCTCGTGATCCAGCTCACCATGAACGTGCTCGGCGTGGTGGTGTTCGACCTGGGCGTGGAGGGGATCCTGTGGAGCACGCTCCTCACCCACGTGGTGCTCGGCACGGCGCTCACGTACGGGATGCTGCGCAAGATCGGCCTCCGGTTCACGCGCGCGCTCCTCGGCCACCTCTACCGGTTCGGCCTGCCGTATCGCCTCACGGCAGCGGGGGCGTTCGCGCTGACCTACGGCGATCGCTACTTCCTCGAGGAGCACCACGGGCTCGCCGAGGTGGGCGTCTACTCGCTGGCGTACCAGTTCGGCTTCCTCCTCATGTCGCTCGGCCCCGGCCCATTCCACCTGGCCTGGGACCCTCAGCGCTTCCAGCTCGTGAAACAGCCGAAGGAGATCCGCGACCGCGAGTACGCGCGCGGGTTCTTCTTCTTCGCGCTGGTCGTGGTCACGCTCGCGGTGGGGATCTCTGTCTTCGTCCGCCCCCTGCTCACGCTCATGAGCGCGCCGGAGTTCCACCGCGCGGCCGACCTGGTCCCGCTCGTGCTCCTGGCCTTCCTCGCCCAGAGCTTCGGCGAGGTCATGGACTTCGGCATTCAGGTGTCCGGACGCACGCTGCTCACCAGCCTCGCGACCTTCGTGGCGGTGGTGGTGATCGTGGGGCTCTACGCCTGGTTGATCCCGAGCCTCGGAGGCACCGGGGCCGCGCTGGCTACGCTGGGCGGGTTCACTGTGCGCGGCGTGCTCTATCGCGTGTTCGCCGAACGGGAGTATCCGATCGACTACCGGTCGGGGCGCGCCGTGCTCCTCGTCGCCATAGGGGGCGCCGTCGCCGGCGCTGTGGTCTTACTCGCGCCACAGGGGCTCTGGAACGAGCTGGGCGTGGCGTGTGTGGCCACCGGTGTTTACGCGGCGTTGGTTCTCACACTCGTGATGCGACCCGACGAACGCGCCGCCACCCTCGCTTACGCGCGAAGCCTCCGGGGACGACTCGGCGCGACCTGAGCACCGCGCCGATCAGGGCTCGCATCGGAAGGCGTCGATCGCGGTAGTCGCGCCGGCGCAGTAGCTCTCCACTGCCCACCCTGCGATTACGGACAGTACAAGCCCCAACGCCACCATCCACCAGGTAGCGCGCCAGACGGACGCGAGCCAGTGCTCGGTCTCGGCGCGGCCCACGGACCGCTGGACTGCGGCGGCTAGCGCCACCTGAAAGAGCGCGTCGCCGAGGATCGCGGGGGCCTCCCAGACGGCGTAGGCCCCCAGCCCCATCAAGACGGCCACCACGATCCCCACCACCACCACGACCACGGCGCCCTCACCGTCGCCGATGTCGAACGAGCCGCCGCTTACTGATCCGTCGGCCACCTCGATCGCGGCCTCGGCGACCTCGCCCGCACCCTCGGCGACCTCGTCCCACGCCCCGGTCTCGGAGCGGCGTGGCGCAGGCATGGCGGCGGCGGCCACCGCGGCCGCGGGCAACGGCGGGTGGGCCTCGGAGCCCTGACCCACGTAGCGGAGCCAGAGCCATACGAAGACCAGAAACCCTGCGTATGCCACCAGGACGACCATCGGGTAGCGGAGCGCCATGGACCCCACGCCGGCGCCGCGCAAGGCGGAGGTGGCCACGGTCCCCAAGGCGACCATCGCCATCAACATGGCGAGCATGTGGAGGCGCAGTGAATAGCGCTCGGCGAGCGCCATCCGGAAGCGGTCTCGGAAGCGACGGAGGCCCCGTGGGCCTGGCAGAGACGTGGAGCGGTTCGATGCGGCCATCCGCGGATTAGCCCATACGCCTTCGCCCCGGGCAACACGGGTGGAGCGAACGGCGTAGGGTCCCCCTTGACCGATGAGGCCTGCCGCGCGGTCTCCCTTGTCTAGTGGCCGTGCACCGACCAGCCCTGGCGTACGAACGAGCGCTGATCGGCCCTCGTCCGCGCCGCATGGGCGGCAGGTGACTGCCGCGCCCATACCGAGATAGACTCGCTCCAAATTGGTCTGTGGCGAATACGGAGCGCGCACCTTGGACGCAAAGTTCGCAGGTTTCGAGATCGGTCCGCCGGTCTACACGACGGCGTTGTGCACCGTGCACCGGGCGGCGCATCCGGCCACGGGCGAGCGGGTCTACCTGAAGATCCTCGCCGCCGACGTGCCGTCACCGTCGCAGGTGGCCCGCATCCGTCACGAGTACGCGCTGCTCTCCCGGATTCAGCACGACAACGTCGTGCGGGCCCACGGCGTCGTCCGCGAGGGGGCGCGCGCGGCGCTGGTGGTGGAAGACTTCGGCGGGCGGGCGCTCAGCGAACGAAGCTCGCCCTGCCTCCCCCTCGACCAGGTGGTCCGCGTTGGGATCGCCGTCGCCGAGGCGCTCGGGGCCGTCCATCGCGCCCACATGATCCACAAGGACGTAAACCCGGGGAACGTCGTATGGGACCCGGAGCGCGGGACCATCAAGCTCATCGACTTCGGCATCGCCAGCGAGCTCGACCGCGAGCAGGCCAGCTACCGGTCCACCGGCGCGCTCGAAGGCACGCTGCAGTACGTGGCCCCGGAGCAGACCGGGCGGATGAACCGGCTAATCGACTCGCGGACCGATCTCTATAGCCTCGGCGCCACGCTGTTCGCGCTCGCGACGGGGCGCCCCCCATTCCCCGACACCGATCCGCTCGACGTCCTACACGGTCACCTCGCGCGACGGCCGCCGCTCCTCCGCTCGATCATCCCCCTCGCGCCCGCCGCGCTCGAGGCGATCATCGATCGCCTCCTGGCCAAGATGGCGGACCAGCGTTACCGCACGGCATGGGGCCTTGCGTCCGACCTCCGCCGCATCGCGTCCCAGCTCGAATCCGGCGCGGACGAGCCGTTCGAGCTCGGCGCCGAAGACGTCTCCGACCGATTCGAGCTCCCGCAGCGCCTCTACGGACGAGACGCCGATCGGGACGCGCTGCTTCGAGCATTCGACCGGGCGGCGGCCGGTGAACGCGCGTGGGTCCTGGTCGCCGGGTATTCCGGCATCGGCAAGAGCGCGCTCGTTCACGAGATCCACCGCCCGATCACGGAGCGGCGTGGGCTGTTCGCGTCCGGCAAGTTCGACCAGTTCCAGCGCGACGTGCCCTACGCGCCGATCCTCACCGCGTTCCGCGGCCTCGTGGCGCAGCTCCTCTCCGAAGCGCCGGAGCGGCTCGCCGTTGTGCGGGCTCGCCTCGCCGAGGCGCTGGGCCCCAACGGCGCAGTCGTCGCGGACGTCATCCCCGAGGTCGAGCTCCTGCTGGGCCCCCAGCCGTTGGTGCCGGAGCTCGCGCCCACTGAGGCGATGAACCGATTCCTCCACGTCTTCGAGGCGTTCGCCGGGGCCTTCGCCAGCGAGACCCAGCCCCTGGTTCTCTTCCTGGACGACCTGCAGTGGGCTGACCTGCCCTCGCTGCAGCTCCTCACACGCCTCCAGACCGAGTCGACGATCCGCCACTTCCTCCTGGTCGGGGCCTATCGAGACAACGAGGTCGGCGAGGGGCACCCCTTCGCCCTCGCGGTCGAGCGCGTCGGACGGGCGGGCAACGAGCCCACGCGCATCGTGTTGGCGCCGCTGCAGGAGCCGGACGTGCAGGCGTGGCTGGCCGATGCGCTGCTCCGGCCCCGCGCGGACGTCGCGCCGCTTGCCAGCCGCTGCTTCCGTCAGACAGGCGGCAACCCCTTCTTCCTCGGACAGTTCCTCCTCGCGCTCGTCGAGCGCGGCGGTATCCGCTTTGATCCTGCCACGCGCCGCTGGACTTGGGACGACGACGCCATCGCCGGCTTCGGGATCACGGCCAACGTCGTCGAGTTCATGGCGGCGCGGATCGGGACGCTGGGTGCGGAGGCTCAAGACTCGCTGGTCGGGGCCGCCCTGCTGGGCGCCGAGTTCGATCTCGAGACCCTCTCCATCGCCAGCGGCGGAGACGCGCTCACGGCCGCGGCGCGGATCGAGCCGGCCGTGCGGGAGGGCCTCGTCGTTCCCCGAGGCGCGGCCTGGCAGCTGCTCGCGACGATGGAAGGAGGCGCGAGTCTCTCCCCGGACGAGCCCGCCGCGATCCGCTACGCCTTCCTCCATGACCGCGTCCAGCAAGCGGCCTACGCGAAGATATCCGAGGCCGAGCGCGCCGTGCGCCACCTGGAGATCGCCCGACGCCTCGTAGCGCGTCTCGATGACAAGGCCCAGGTCGAGCGCATCTTCGACCTCGTCAGACACGCGAACGAAGGGCGCGCGCTCATGACGGACGGCGCCGAGCGGAGGGCCTGGCTAGAGCGGAATCTCATAGCGGGTCGTCGGGCGATCGCCGCGGCCGCCTTCGGGCCCGCCGTGCAATACCTCGTCACGGCCATCGAGCTCGGCGGCTCCGACCTCTGGGCGCGAGACCACGCCCTGGCCCTGGACCTGTACACGCTGGCCGCCCAGGCGGCGTACCAGAGCGGGGACTTCCACCGCATGGAGTCGATCGCGGTGGAGGTGGATCGACACGCGCGCACGCCGCTGCAGCGCGCCCGTATCGGCGAGGTCCGCGTCCAGGCCTACATCGGACAGAACCGCCTCGTCGAGGCCGTGGACGGGGCGCTCGCCGTCCTCGCCACCCTGGGGGTCACCTTCCCCGGGGATCCCCAGCCCGCGGACGTGATGGCCGCGATCGGGGCAGCTGCCACCGCGGTCGGTGGCCGCTCGGCCGCTGAGCTCTTGGCGATGGAGGAGATGGCCGACCCGGAGAAGCGCGCCGCGCTGCGGATGCTGCAGAAGATCACCTCGGCGACCTACGTCGCCCGGCCGGCGCTGTTCCCCCTCGTGCCGATGATGGGCGTCACGCTGTCGGCTACCCATGGCATGACGGGCGCGTCTACGTACGCCTTCGCCTGCTACGGGATCATCCTCGCCGGCGTGGTCGGCGACGTCCCGCGCGCCGCGGAGATGGGCACGTTCGCCCGACAGCTCGTCGAGCGCTTCGCGGCCCGGGAGTACGAAGCGCGCACGCGCTACATCGACGCCTGCTACATCCGCCATTGGTGCCGCCACGCGTTCGAGACCTGGGAGGCCTTCCCCGCGATCTACGAGGTCGGCCTCGAGACGGGCGATCTGGAGTTCGCCGGTTGGGCGCTGATGATGGGCAGCTTCCACGCGCTCTACGGCGGCCGCGCGCTCGCCGAGACGGACGCGGAGTTCGAGCGCGCCACGGCGGCCATCGCGCAGGTCAAGCAGGAGACCGCGCTTCAGTACGCCCGCTCGGGCCACCAGGTCATTCGCGCGCTGCTGGGCGCTACCGTGCACCCCAGCTCACTGGACGGGCCGGGCTTCGACGCCGAGGCGCAGCTCGCACACCATATCGCCGCGAAGGACGCCTTCGGCGTAGCGAACCACCTGTTCTCCCGCATCGTGCTGTTGGCGCTGCACGGTCGTCACGCCGAGGCCCGAACGCTCTTCGCCCAGCTCGACCCGTGGTTCCCGTCGATGGTCGCCACGATCCACGTTCCCTCGGTGATGCTCTTCGACGCGTGGACGGCGCTGAGCCTGGCCCGGAGCAGCGAGGGCCCGGCGCGTGACGGGCTCATCGAGCGGGCCCGTGGCGCACGCGCGCAGCTCGCCGCATTCGCCACACACGCGCCGATGAACCACTCGCACAAGCTGGCCCTGGTCGACGGCCTCCTCGCAGTCCAAGACGGCGACCCCCGGGCCGCGCGCCGCCTGCTGCGTGCCAGCGTGGCCGCCGCCGCCGCTGGCGAGAACCTTTGGGGCGAAGCGCTGGCCCTTCAGGAGCTCAGCCAGCTCTGGGCGGACGAGGAGGGTGAGCCGGAGGTCGCTGAGCGGTTCGCCCGAAGGGCCCATCAGGTCTGGACGCTTTGGGGCGCGGGCTCGCTCGGCGAAGCGCTCATCCTCCGGTACGGAGCAGCGGCAGACAGCCGGTCCTGGGCGATCACGTCCTCCCGCTCCAGCAGTCACGTCACGGTCCAGACCAACCGGAACCAGACGGTGCGGGCGCGGTCGGACGAGTTCGACTTCCTCGCGATCGTGCGCGCGAATCAGGCCTTGTCCGCTGAGGTGCAGCTCGACGGCTTGCTCCAGGCGTTGATGCGCCTCGCGCTCGAGAGCGGGGGGGCGGTCTATGGGGCGCTCCTGCTCGGCGACGAGAAGAAGGCCCGGCTCACGGCGGTAGACAGCGTCGGAGACACCATCGCCGCGAAGCGACTCGACCAGGGCGTTGACGAGGCGATCGCGGCCGGACGGCTACCCGGGTCGGTCTACAACTACGTCCTCAGGACGAAGAGCCCGCTCATCGTCCAGGACGCGGCGCGGGACGCCCGGTTCGCCCGGGATAACTACGTCCGGGAGAACCGCACGCGGAGCGTGCTCGCGCAGCCCATCGTCCACCAAGGCCAATGGGTCGGCGTCGTGTACCTCGAGAACAGCCTCGCCTCCGGCGCGTTCACGCCAGATAGGGCCCAGGCAATCGCGCTGCTCTGCGGTCAGGCGGCGGTGGCGGTGCAGAACGCGAGCTTGTTCGCTCGCCAACAGACCCTTGTGGACGCCTTCGCCCGCTTCGTGCCGAAGCCGTTCTTGCAGCACCTCGGCCGGGCCGACGTCACCGACATCCAACTCGGCGACTCGGTGCGAGCGAACGTCGCGATCCTCTTCTCCGACCTGCGCGACTTCACGCTGATGTCGGAGGGGCTCCGACCGGAGGAGAACTTCTCGATCTTGAACGACTATCTCGCGCGGATGGTGCCGGAGATCGAGGGCCGGGGCGGGTTCGTGGACAAGTATGTCGGTGACGCGATCATGGCGCTCTTCCCCGGGGATCCGGACGCCGCCATCGACGCCGCTGTCGGCATGCACCGCGCGCTTGACCGACTGAACACCGAGCGCTCGGCGCGTGGCGACGCGCCGCTGTCGATGGGCGTCGGCGTCCATGCGGGCGACGTCATGCTCGGGACGGTGGGCGCGGGTTCGCGGATGGACACCACCGTCATCGGAGACGCGGTGAACCTTGCGTCGCGCCTCGAGGGCCTCACGAAGGTCTACGGGACTCGCGTGCTCGTCTCGACCACGGCAGCCGCAGCGAGTGGGAGGCCGCATACGACGCGCGACGTCGGCGTCGTACGCGTGAGGGGCAAGCAGGAGGGCGTGGGCGTCGTAGAGGTGCTCGACGCCTGGCCGGCGCGCGAGCGCGAAGCGCGCCTCTCCGGGCTCGCGGCCTTCGATCGGGCCAGGGACCTCTACTTCTCTGGGGATCACGACGCCGCCCAGCGACTCTGGCGGGAGCTCGTTGACGCGAACCCGGACGACGGCGTGGTGCGCTACTATCACGAGCGGTCGGGCTCCGTGAGGTCGGGAGAGGCCCCGCTCACGTCGATCGCCGGCGTGGAAGTCATCGACCTCAAGTGAGCCGAACGTCGGGTTCGTCCCCGTGAGCGGTCGTCGCCGACGGACGCCTGCCACGTCCAATGCCTGATCGTGAAGGTTCCCGAATGAGCGATGCGATCGTCCTCGTCACCGGCGCCACGGGCTTCATCGGCAGCCGGCTCACCCGGCGCCTCGTCGACGCGGGCCTCAGAGTACGGGCGATGGCTCGCAGCGACACCGCCGCCGTGGCGCCCGGCGCCGAGCTCGTCGTGGGTGATCTCTCGGACCCCGCCTCGCTCGAGCGGGCCTGCGCCGGAGTCTCCGCGGTGTTCTCCTGCGCCGCCATCACCGGTGACAGGAAGGCGCCCCCGGGCGGCTACGACGCGATCAACGCCGAGGGGATCGGCGCGCTCGCCCAGGCCGCGACGAAGGCCGGCGTGCAGCGCCTGATCCACTTCGGTGGCATCGATGTCGCCGGTGCGAAGCCGGGCCCGTACCTCGCCGGCCGGCGGCGCGGCGAAGAGCTGCTCAAAGCCGCGGGGGTCCCGTGGACGATCCTCCAGCCGTCGGTCCAGTTCGGGCCGGGCTCGCCGTTCATTCGTGCGATGGCGGGCCTGGTCAAGGGTGCGCTGGTCCCCGTCGCCGGTAACGGCCGCACCCGGATCCAGCTGATCCACGTGGATGACGTGTGCCGCGCCGCGCAGGACTGCCTCGTGGGCGACGCGCGGCTGGGACGCTATGTCGAGCTCGGCGGCCCCGAGGCGATCGAGTTCGATCGCATCCTCGACATCATCGGGGGCGCGCTGGGAAAGGCCCGGGTCCGCAAGGTGCACGCGCCGCTAATCGTCGTCAGGGCCCAGGCCAGGTTGCTGCAGGTGCTCAAGAACCCACCGGTCACGCCGGCCGCGGTCGAGCTGCTCGAGAGGGACAACGTGGCCGCCTCCCTCGAAGGGGTCGAGCGTGAGTTCGGCTTCCGCCCGGTCGGTTTCGTGGAGCACGTCGCCGCGCACGGCCTCGAGCTCTGATCCGGCGGCGCTGACGCAACAAGCACACGGAGACGTTGTCCACCCACGCGTTGTCCCTTATATAGCGCGCCCCCCGTCACCGTAGGGACCACCATGGAACTCCTCGCAGACCCCCAAATCTGGATCTCGCTCGCCACGCTCACCGCGCTCGAGATCGTCCTCGGCGTCGACAACATCATCTTCATCTCGATCCTCGTCGGGCGCCTCCCCACCGAGCAGCGGGCCAAGGCTCGCAGGCTGGGTCTGCTGATGGCGATGGGCATGCGCATCCTGCTGCTCCTCTCGCTGGCCTGGGTCATGGGGCTCACCGCGCCGCTCTTCAGCGTGCTCGGGAAGGCCGTCTCCGGGCGGGATCTCATCCTGATCGTCGGCGGCCTGTTCCTCCTCTGGAAGAGCGTCCACGAGATCCACAACTCACTCGAAGGCGGACACGAGGCGCAAGAACAGGGCCGAGCGGCCACGTTCGCTGCGGTGATTGGTCAGATCGCAGTGCTCGACATCGTGTTCTCGCTCGACTCA
>SXGT01790811.1_pt1 | contig 31650 bp, 26 predicted proteins | sample 3176221 | NCBI WGS metagenome assembly SXGT01 (sample SAMN11356862, study PRJNA531348) | freshwater metagenome | isolation source: freshwater sample F1-120 | place: China: Fuxian Lake, Yuxi | collected 2017-12-25
GTTGCTGGCCGAAGCCAAGTTTGACCCTTGGATCGAAGAACGCTGCCAACCTTATTATGCCGAGAAGCTTGGTCGGCCGTCGATTCCACCGGGCGTCTACTTTCGCATGATCTTGACCGGTTACTTCGAAGGCATCGCCTCACGGCCGAGCAAGCACGGGAGTTGCTTGACAGCATTCCTGACGAGTCGATTGCGGGAATGCGGGACCTTGCGTTGATCGCTGCGATGTGCTTTTCGCTAGCGCGCGTCGGCGCCGTCGTGGGGATGAACGTCGAGGACTACTTTCAAAACGGCAAACGCTGGTGGATCCGGCTTCACGAAAAAAATGCGAAACGCCACGAGGTGCCGGCACATCACAGCTTGGAAGAATATCTGGACGCCTATATGACCGCCGCGAAGATTTCCGACCAATCCAAGGAGCCATTGTTTCGGACGATTGACAAGAACCGATCGTTGACGCCGAACCGGATGACCGAGAACGATGTTCTGCGGATGGTGAAGCGGCGAGCGAAGCGAGCCGGCTTGCCCGCTTCCACCTGCTGTCACACGTTTCGAGCGACCGGGATCACCACGTTTCTCGAAAATGGCGGCACCATCGAAAACGCCCAGGCAATCGCGGCCCATGAATCACCGCGGACAACGAAACTCTACGACCGGACCGGCGACAAGATCACGCTCGACGAAATATCACGGATCAAGATCTGATGGCTGCAAGCAGCAAACAGAGAGCTGGCCTTTTCGGCAGAGATTTGGCCGTCGAATGCGGCCTGGCCGCCGGCGTCCTGTTTTTCACTGTGGCATGTCTCACGAGTGTATCGAGTCAGCTCGCGATTCTTGGGACGCTCTTCTGTGCCTTCGCTGGTTTCGTCGTGTCGCGGCTGCAAGAAGACAGCGACACGCGAGCACAGTGGGATGGGATCATACGCGCCCTTCCCGTGCCATTCGCTCTAGCAAGTGAACCGCGGCTTTACGGCGAATACGTGAAGATTGCTGAGGCACTAACAAAGATCGTTAAGCACAACGATCTCTTGTTTCACGACCTGTGCCGAGTTCGCGTGGAGAACATGGCGATCGAGTTGGGAACGTTGGCGAAGGGCGAAGTCATATTCGATGCGACCGAAACTTGGCGGACCGCCTACCAGCGTGTTCTCGAAACCTTGCGGGTGAAATCGTACTATTCGGTTGCGTGGGTCCGGAGCAGCGATTACTGGAACGATGCACCTGGCCGGCAGAGCATGCGGCTGAACTACGAAATGGTCGAGCGGGGCTTTCGGATTGAGCGATGTCACATCCTTCCGGACGAACTTTGGCCGTTCGATGAAAAGGTGCCGAGGACCGGCATTCTCGAATGGCTCGTTGAGCAGCAAGGGCGAGGGATCATTGTCTCACTGATTCGAGAATCCGATCTGACGAACGAGCCGGACTTGCTCCGCGATTTTGCCATTTACGGTGATCGAGCCATCGGCGTCCAAGAAATGGACGAGCAGGCCCGCACTGTTCGCTTTGTCCTATCGTTCGACCAGCCGAGCATTCGCCAAGCCCTTGATCGCTGGGAGGAACTCGGTGTTTACGCCACGTATATCCAGGATCTGATGGCTCGATTGCAATCCTGATAAAAAAACAATCGTAATGCGACTGGCCACTGCACGTTCGTGCGTACAATGTGTACGCGATAATGAACAGGCTTTGCGTGACCTTCCATGCCGACGACGTTGTATCTCGACGCGGCTCGGATGGGACAGATGGCTCCGAGCGCGCAATGGGCCTTGCACGACTTCGTGAGGCTCGCCGGCGAAGAAGGTTGCACGCTGTACTTCGAACAGTTCTTGAAGAGCGGATTCGCTACCTTTCCGGTCACTTACCAGAAACGCTATCCGGGCCTGCGATGCTGGGGCGGTCTCGACGAGCTCAAGGCCGTGCTCGCCGACTTTGCGGGCCTGCCCGTCGGCTCGCGTCCGTTGGTCGCGGGGCGGTCTGCGAACCTCATGATGCTCGGCAGCAAGTTGCTCTTCCGGTCGGGCAAACGTGTTCTGGTCACTGATCTCACGTGGTCCAGTTATCGAAAGATTCTTGAACGCGACGCACGGAAATCGGCGGGAGAAATTCAGCGCGTTCAAGTTCGCGACACCATACTTGGCGGTGCTGTCGGCGGCGCCGAGCTGGTGGACAGGATCGTTCAAACGGCTTGTGACAAGAAGTGCAGCGGCGTCTTCATTCCCGAAGTCAGTCATGACGGAATCCGATTACACATCGCGGAAATTGTCGCCGGCCTACGACAGCACGGTCCGTCCTTCGTTGTCGTGGACGGGTCCCAGGCGTTCGGGCACGTGCCGCTCAATCTGGTGCATGCGCCGTGTGATCTTTATTTGACCGGCTGTCATAAATGGCTCGGCAGTCACCTGCCGCTTGGAATCGGCTTTCTACCGAATCCGGCGACGAGGGCCGAAATCGTCCGCCGAGCAGCCTAGTCGGTTGAGGACGGTCGGCTTGATGACCCCCTTCTTGCGTTTCTACAGAGCATCGAGACAGGACGGGTGCGGCGGTTCACCGAGACGGTCAACCTGTCGCCGCTGTTTTCCTGCCGCGGCACTCTGGAGGATCAGTTCACCGATGGACCCCTTGCCGGCCGGCTTCGGCGCCGGCTAGCGAACGCGGATCTCGTCCGACGCATCGCTTGCATGACGGCGTGGAAATCACTGACGCCGATGGAGGAATTTCGGTCCGCCAGCGTGCTCCTCCAATCGCCATCGACATCGGTTCGCGAAATGGCGCCGGACCGACTACGATCGCTCTTCCATGACAGAGGCATCGCGCTTACGAGCTACACCCGTGGTGTCGTTCGCTTGGCAATGCCCGGCGTTCCTCTTTCGAATTGCCAGGCCGGTTCACTCATTCAGGCCTTGGCATTGATTCAGCCCCACGCGAGTTGGAGGGGGCTTGAAGTGGTCGTTTCTGCCTGACGTTCCTTGCGTTTTGTCGCGCGCCAGTCGCACGATGCAGCGAGCATTTCACGGCATTGGGAAAAAACCTGTTATAGTGTTGACTATATCGGTTGTAGTTGTTTATAATGGAAACGAGTGGTGACAGCATTGAACCTAAACGAGGCAGTTTGCCATGCCGACGATTTTGCAGATTTCTGGGACATCCATCGCCGAACTTGAAGCTGAGCTGAACAAGCTGAAGGCTCAGTTCGGCCAGGTGCCAGCGCAACAAGTTCTTGTTGCGCAACAAAACACGGGCAATCAACTACGCACGAGGCTGCAAGAGCTCAAGGCTCAGTCAGCACGCACGACGGGCAGAACCTGGCGGATGGTTCATGAAATAGCTGATCACCTTCCTGGTCAATTCGCCCTAGACGACATTCGGCGCCGGTTGAACGTGCCAGTTGCACACGTCAAGGCTTGGCATCGCAACGTTTCACGTTGGTCAAAAAGAACCGGCGTTGTGGTTTTTCAGCATGTTCCTGGAAGTCATCATCCAACGAAGTTTGAATTGCCGAACGACGTACGTCGGGAAGTTCTACAGTTGGGACCGTAAGAACCTCATTTTTTAAGAAAGGTAGGTCCATCATGCCTCATCCGAATGACGACATCCGACCAAACGGAAGGTGTCGTGTCTGCGACGACAGGCTGTCAAAGCCAATTCGAAAGAAAAAAGGCAAAACGGAATTCCGTCGCCATCTGACGAAAAACGACTGCTCAACCAAGGGTCGGGGAGAACCAATTCGTTAGATTGAATCCCTGATCGCGCCCTCAGCGCGATCAGGGGCCTTTTTCCACTCAACAGCTTCCCCGAATGGCCTGATGATTCGGCGACGCAACGGCAGGACCTCAATCGGAAGCAGCTGGAAGCCAGCCTGGCGTCGAACAGCGTTCACCTCGCGGAGCAAGACCAGGAGCTGCCGCCGCACGGGCGCATAGGGCTCAAACGGAAAGTCGTAAAAAGCCATCGCCAGATTTGCCGGCGACCGATGCACCGCCAGGTGCAAGAAGTGGGCCTTGACCTCGAGAAATCGGCCACGCTCGACTTCAACGTGCGAATGCCAGCGTTTATCCCGTTCACCGTCCCGAGTCCGGCCCCCACGCCGATAGCTGATCGAATACCCCGCAATTTTGAGGGGAACCCGGCGAATGTCGCGGATCCCAGCTCCCTCTTCCTCAAAAAAGCGATGTTGACCCTTCGTCGCCAGGATCGCGAAAAACCGATCATGGCGGATGTATTGCAGGTTCGCGAAGCCGAGCTGCTTTCGCCGCGCCCGCGTCGATTCGGACATCGCGATGCCGTATTTCTCGATGAGCTTGTGATCGACCGACTTCGCATCTTTGCCCGCGGGAATGCAGCCCGTCACGTAAAACCAGTAGCCATGACGTAAAAAGGAACAAGCGATCTGCTGCACGAAACCGGTCACGGAGACGACTTCGGAACGATACTGCATGTCCCCCATCAAAGCTGAGGGATTGTTTCAGCGGCACAATCCCTCGAAAGCCAGACACCCTTGGAAACGCGGACCGCAAGCGGCCAGCGACTGACGGGCAGGCCGCGAACTACATTCTTGAGTTCGCCCCTTCCAATCCATACTACCCGTCAGAAAAAAACCGCCGGCGTTTTCAGGCGAACTCAAGACGCGCACCATGAAAACGCCGTCGATTTGCCAACTTCACGAAGCGTCACTTCCCAGCAACGCTTCGTGAAGCCGCTTGCGCCCTCCCAAGGACTGGCCTCATCGTGCGGCCAGCACGTAACATCGATCAGAAATCCGTCAGCCCTTTCGTCGTCTACGCCACGGAACCACCCGTAGCGAACGAACGAGTCCGCACTGCCTTGCACGGAACATCGCCCGGCTTCCCAGCCGACTTCTACTCAAGCCACACTCCCACTCTACGGACTTTGAATCACCTGGTTTTCCACGCCAGGCACTGGGAACCCTCCCGGCAGCCGCAGAGCTTCCTGCGTTAGCCATGCTCTTTGAATTGCGGGTCACGTCGCTAGCCGAGGTTAATCGGCGGGACCGCCATCGCGTGCGCACCACTCCCGTGGCGCGCACTGTTTGCACCATATGTTAATGGTGATTTCGGGGGACCGAACGTAGAAGCATCCCCTTACCCGACGATGGAAGTCATTCGCGGTTTGGCACCGTCTCCCGCAATCCTCACTGGCAAGCCCTTGAGGGCCTTTCATGGTTGAGCTATTCACGCGTTCCAGATTTGCTGGAACTGCCCGGTCTGGATGACCGGTTCCGCCTGTTGCCAGGCTAGAAGCTCCCCACGCCAGCCAGGTTAAACGAACCGAAACGGTCCGAATCCCCTGGACAGGATTTGCACCTGCTTTGAAACATGACGGCCCTGGCTTTGGGCAACAGCCAGGGAGTGTCCGCATCGCCCCCGCCCGAAATGTATCGGATAGAATGCCGGGATTGCTCTGAGCGCTTCATGCGCATCAGGATTCCGGAGGCAACGACGCGAAGGTGGCAGACACTCGCATCGTCTGAAGTCGATGGATTGAAAGACGCTGCGGGCTGCGGCGATTGGTGCACTGCCGCCATCCTCAGCAAGCTTGCCGGCGCCGGGCTGAGAGGTCTTCGAAAGACCGGCAGCGAGTCGCTTATTGACGCAATTCGCTTCGGCCAAGCCGCCGCTGCTTGGAATTGCTCCTTCGAGGGGGCTCGGGGCGGTATGTACCGTTATGATGCCAAAGCCTTTCAAAAACATGTACATGCAATACTTGAATGCGAACATGTCCAACCCGTCGACGATTCACAAGGCTCCGAACGCTCAAAGTACGACGAATCGGTGTGCCCTGCCTGCCACGATGCGCAGCCGCTTGGAATGCGCAAAAACAACGCGGCAAGTTGACCAAGCCGTCACCCGCCGTCACCCTCATTCCACCGAGATTGAAAAGGTCAATCAAGACAAATCAAGACGGAAGCGGCGAACGTTTGGCGCAGCTTGAGCAATACACCCGTTTCATTGCCTCGATCACCGCATCAATGTCTGCACATTCAATCTGTGTCTCGTGGCCGAGCAACGAACAGGTGCATACGTACTCGGTTGGCACGGCGTAGATTGTTGCTGTAAACGTCGCTCGAATTGTGCGCCAGCCTGTCAGTTACTTCACGCCAAAAATCCGGCGATTTCTCGCCATTCCTCGATCGACAACGACTCCGGCTGCCGGCCGTTGAATTTGCCGCCTTGCATCTTGCTCGTCCAGGCCAGCTGCACGGGCGCGAGCTGCGCAAGTTATCCACGATGCCGAGAAGCGTTCCCAGGGTTCATTTGTCGCCGGGTTCATAGAGGAAGGCGAGATGGTCCGCAGGTACGACCCAAACGTTTCGGAATTTCACGTGGTTGCCGTGGTCCTGAAGGAAGACCGGACCGGTCAAAGTCTTTTTCTGCCAATCTCGGATCTTTTCCAGGTACGGGGTGGTACCGAAGCGAAACGGGTGGAATGTCGACCTCGGTTCGCCGAACTCAGCCCGGTCCTGAACTTTTTTCCCGTTGAACCACACCGTGACGGTTCCATTCTCGCTGATCTTCCCCGACTTATCGCGCCGGGGCGCCCGGTAACGGATGTCGAGGACCTGCCACTCCCCCGGTTTCCGGCAGGCGTTCACTAGCGGCCTGTGGAAGCCGTAAAGCGCTCCGGCATCTTCCTGGGTAATCGCCTCCTTGCCGAACGAGTTCAGAATCTGCACCTCGTAGTGGCCGTGGATGTAGACCCCGCTGTTCCCGGTCCCCTTTTCTGGCAGCATGAATTCGACGTGGATGTCAGCATCCCGGAAGTGAAGTTTGGAAACGATGTGATTCTTGTTCCCTTTGGGTGTCGGGACGACCACGCCATCCTTGATTGGCCAGTCAATCTTCTCACCCGACATGCTTAAAAACGAGTGGTTCCCCTTGTTGTCAAGGAGTACGATCGCGTTCTTCGGGGCCTGGACAGGGAGCTTGCTCTGGTCCGGAGCGAGATCCTGATCGGCTGCGACGACAAGCTTCATCGCGGCTTTTCCCATAGCCTCGCCGATGAGGTAGTAGGTCTCGGCGTTGGTGTTCCAATGGAATGCTTGCCCCGTCGGCGACATCTCCTTTTCGCGCCAGAACGCTTTCGTCCCGACAAACGCAACGTTTCCCTTGAACTCGTTATACTTGGCCACGGCGGCCTGGGCTTTCATGAGAGAGAGGGCGCGCGGGTGTTTCTCCTCCGGCCCACTCATTCCGGTCTCCGCTATCACGAAGGGAAGGTTCTTCACGCCGAGGTCCTTGCGGATGTCGCGGATGAAGTTGGCCAGGTTCTTTTCGTATTCGTCGTTGAACGTCTGGTTGACTCGATCGTTCCAGCCTTGGTGCCAGCCGAAGCCGGCGAGTTCATGGCCGCGGTCCTTTAATTCCGGGAATTGCTTCTCAATGCTGCCCAGGACATCCTTGGTCCGCTGAATGATTTCCTTGTAATACGGTCCCGGTTCGCCCCCGGAACTCGGTGGCCGAAAGTCCTTTGCCAAACTCTTCCCACCCCAGGCCAGCTTGATAAGCAAAACAGGCTCTTCCAATGCGTCACCCACGACGTGGCCGAAGCCCAGTTCCGGGCCAATTTGATTCCCATTGCCGGCCAAGCCCACAGTGAGTTTGCCCTTGTGATCGAAATAGTGAATCCAGACATCATCGCGGACGCCCCACTTACCATCCTTGTCCAAAAGGTGTTTGAACTTGTTCGCCGTGGCGGGATCTTTGACGAGGTACTCGAGGCTTCCCTTACCGCCGTTGCGCTTCGGGTCTGCCTTCACGAACCCGGTCCCCGCCATGTTCGACTGCCCTGCGAGAATGAACACCTTGACGGGCTTGTCAGCCGCGCGCAAGGGCGCGGCGAAAAGGAAGCACCCGAAAACCAAGATAAGCCGGGAATGAACCATCGTAATGACCTCTTTTAGCAAACTCATGTATTTGGCATGCACGGGACAATCCCCGGCGTTTCTTCGCCTTGGCCCATTGGGTGCGATCCGAGACATCGGTCGACGACATACAAAGTATGACCGGAAAGGCCTCGCGCTTGAGTTTTCGCTCCTCGACCAATTGTGCCAGTACTATCCCCTTCATGCCGCGCAATTGAGGCGGAAGCTCAATGTGTTCTCCGCTGCTAATGTACGGCGCATGGATGAGTTCGAAGACCAAACCGTCCTTAGACGAGAGCTTCGCCGGGTCGGGGGGCGTTTCCCTTGATGGCAACGCAGGAATCGGGTTTAAGATGCTTGCCATTCCGCAGCCTGCGACGGCACGATAGTGAATAGCTACACTTGCAAGAGGAACCGGTCAGTCGGTGACGATTGAAGAGAGTTCGTGTTTGGCTGCGATATGTCGATTTTGACCTTTGTGCCAAGACCATCCTACTCAGCGGAAGGATGGCGGGCAGTTGCGAGAAGGTTCCTCAACGCTGTCGCGCCTGCCAATCCCGCCACTCCCGATTAGAGCTTTTACTTTGAATGGTCAGCGCGGACGATTCAAGGCGTTCCCGCTATTTTTGCCGTTCCTACCGCGACGATGATCGGGAAGTTCGCATAGGGTAGTTCAAGCGGCGTCACCGTGTAACGCCAGAGGCCTGCCTCGGCGGCGGGGATCTCGATCAGGTAGAGGCCTTGGTCTTCATACGTCACATTTCGGCCGGTCGGGGAAACCAGCGTGAGCTTGAGCCGGGCACCCAAGTTCTCAAAGCCGACAGCGATCTGGAGGTCGCCTCCCTGATGCAAGTAGTTTGCATTCGTGGCCTTGCCCTTCGTCATGGCAAGTGGGCGCAGGTCCTGCGGAGCGAACCGTGAACGCTGCATCAGATCTTTCACGCGACCTTCGCTGCGAGCATTCACGGACGCAAAGACCAGATACTCGAGCAATTTTTGGACCGTCGCGGAATCATTCTTCGTGTGGTGAAACGACGTGAAGATCACCGTGCCGGCCCCGACCCGAAAGCGGACCAGAAGCGGAACGGGCATCGCATGGCCGAAATTGTTTCGATAGACGCCCCCCAGGCATACCTGGACTTTGCTGGGATCAAATGCAGCAGGGCGCCAGTCGGGAGCATCAAAACTGAGCGGGATCGTTTTCTTGCCGAGGAATGACTGAAGGCCCTGGTCGAGAACTCGCCCATCAATGGACTGCGGTATGCCGGGCAGGAGCGGATACGGAGCGCGAAATTCCGGGAACGTTGCAAGAACAAGGTCGCCGCACAGGTCGGACGCGTAGAGAGTTCCGCCCTGTTCGACGAACCTGCGCAAGGTTGGCGCCGCCAAGAAGTCCTGTGCATAAAGGTCGCTACAGGTCAGAAACACAACGTCCTGCTTCCGTAACGACTCGGCGGATAACAATTCCTGTCTCCGTAGGGTCAGGTAGGAGTAGCCATCACCCATCCTCCGAAGCACCTGGCCCAGGTCGTCGTGGGCGACTGGCGTGACTGCGAGGCGCAATTGTTTCGGCGCCTGGTCGGCGAGATGCAGGCGGCGCAGGCGATAGAGCAAAACCCCGTCGTCAATCTTCGCGATCTCGATGGGCATCATCAGGTTCGACGTGCCCATCGGTAGCGGCTCCATGATCCAGCGGATTGGAGCTGGCAGGGGCTCACGATCAGGAGAATGCGATGAAGCGAGCAACTCCGCCTCCCAGGAATCGCGACGTTCGGATTCCTGCGTAGCGCCAGCGGCAATACGTCGCTGCAAGAGGACGGGGCGTGTTTGCCGTCGGTCGTCGTCCTCTACGGTGTTTTCTTCAGGTGCCACGGACCGAAACTCGGCCGCGAGAATGCGTTGCGGAATCTCAACGATGATCTCCTGCGCCGTCGCGGCGCGCTTCGCTGGCTTTACGACCAACCAGCCGACGAGCACAATCAGCCCGCTGATTGCGACCAGACTCGCCAGAATTGGCACGAGCAGCCACTCGGGCAGAGCACCTGCGAGGTGTGCGGACGTCGGCTTGTCAAAAGAACGGTGCATGGGATTTCTCGGCCTTCGATGAAATGATGGAGTTCATCGTACCCCCGCGAGGATAGGGCTGCCAAGATCGGCAAGCTGGAAAGAAGCGGATGCGGGCGGAGGCTCTGCCGATTGCGAGGGTTGTATGGGGTGTAAAGCGCACGGATGCGAATTCGGCCATCTGAAAAACAACTCACGAAGGAGGGGAGGTGAACGATTTGAACAGAAACGGACATACCTCAAAAAATGGGTACACTCTCAGTTTGGCGTAGGTCAGGCTTTCCAGCCTGACTTTTTGCGAGACCTGTCAGACTAGAAAGTCTGACCTACGCCAAACTGAGCCACTACCAAAGAATTGCATCAGTTGATACCTGGTCTTGAACAAGGGCGAATTCTGCTTGCCTCTCTGCCAGGTTTGGAGCTACCATACAGGGACTTGACGAGCGATTGCGACATTCACGAGGTACACTATGCGATTCTTGCTGCTTTCTGCCTTCACGCTGCTGATTGCGATCGACGCTGGCGGCGCCGAGCCGATCAAGCTCGCGCAGTTTGAGAAACTGCACGCCCTGATCAAGCCGCAGGCGGACGAAGAGAAGTTCATGCAGATCCCGTGGTTGACGAACCTATGGGAGGCACGCAAGCAGGCCGCGGCAGATGGGAAGCCGATCTTGCTTTGGGAAATGGACGGCCACCCGCTCGGGTGTGTCTGAAACAACGGCGTCGTGGGCCGTGAGCTCACTTTTGCCGATCCGCGCATCATCGATCTGGTCAAGAGTAATTTCGTCGCCGTTGCCGCGGACGATTGGTTTCAGCGTCGGCGTCAGGATGCGGAGGGGGAGTTTTTCCGCAAGGTCGCGGACCAGGGCCCGCGCAAAGGGCAGGGGGGCGGCACTCGGCAGGGCATTTACGCGTTCACGGCTGACGGCAAGCTGCTGCAATATCGCAATCATCAGGATCCGGATGTCATGCGTCATTTTCTGATAGCTGCGTTGAACGAATGGCAACGTATTCCTCGGTCGGTGCGTGCCAAGGGGGCGCTGATGGTGCCCGAGTTACGCAGCGTCGATGCGCGGTATGTGCCGACTCTGCCGAAGGACGCGTTGATCGTCAACAGCTATGTGCGCATCCTTGATCGCGCGGACGGGTTCTTCACCCATGGCTCGTGCAAGTTCCCCGGCGGTCAACGGGCCTCGCACGATCGAGTCTGGATTCGTGCCGAGGAATGGCAGGCGCTCCTTCCCGCAGAGGCGAAGCAGCGGCAGGAAATTGCCGTGCCGGCGAAGCTGATCCATCGCCTGGCCCGGTATCACCTCGTCGATAACACGCGTGGCGAGCCGCCGATGTGGGGCCGCCAGGATGTGCGTAAGGCGGAATTCAAACTGGTCGTCGAGGAAGTTGGCCCGAGCGAGGTGCGCTTGAAGTTGACCGGCGTCGTTCTGCTGGCGACGAGTGCCGACGCGAAATCGGCCAAGCGAGGCTATGACGCATCTGTGCTGGGCGAACTTCGATACGACCCGGCCAAGAAGAAGCTGACGCGTTTTCAGATCGTCGCACTTGGCGAGCACTGGGGCGAAGGGACTTACACGGGGGGCGCGCGGCCAGGCCGAACTCCGCTGGGGGTTGCGTTCGAGTTAGGCGATCCGAATCGTCCCGCCGACCGGGTGCCGCCGCAGGCGATTCGCGAAGGGGGCGATTACTGGAACGCGGAGCGGTAACCGGCGTCTCCCCCTCATCACGGCACGCGCATGTTCTGGATCGCCCGGTGCGCTGAATCGACGGCAACCGAGGTGTTGAGGTACAGCATCTTCACGTCAGCAGAGAGATCCGCGCGAAACGGCACCTGTAACGCGAGGTTCTTCTCGGTCTTGCTCCAAAACCGTTCCAGAGTCAGTTCCTTCTTCTTGAGAGCTGCGGCCAGGTTGCGATCGCCTGTATCTGTGGCCCGCTTGGCCAGTTTCTTGAGCAGCTCATAGGCCAGCAACCGAGAGGCAGTGCCTTCGATCTGTTGGTCCTCGGGTAATTTGACAGGATTGTTCTTGATCATGAGATGCTGGAACATCGGCTCGACGCCCGGCTCGCCGAAGTCCAGGAGCGTGAGTGCCGCCGTTCCTTGCACCGGGTTTGCCAGGAAAGCTTTCAGGTTACTTGTGTCGGGTTTGAGGTCTTCGACCAGCAGTTGAGCACCCTTGGTTTTCAGCACCGCGTTGGCCGGATCGATGCGAAAGAGGGCGAGCGTGGCAGCGATGCCGATCGACTTGTCGGCTGCGTCCACGGTCTTGACGAGCGCCGGCACTGCTTTCTCGCCCGACTTCCCCATTTTTTCGAGTGCCCAGCAAGCCTGGATTGCGACGTCCTTTTCCGTGGAGGTAAGGAGCGACGTCAACTCCGGAACCGCTTCGGCGCTGGCGCCTTTGATCGTGCCGAGGGCCTCGATGAATGCCAGGCGAATTTCACGGACCGGGCTCTTGAGTCCTTGCCGCACAGCGGCCATGTCCTGGGGCGTAAGGGTAGCGAGTTTCTTACGCAACAATTTGCCCGCGCCCGTACGGACCTCCTCGGTGGGCCACCCCATCATGTCCGTCAAGCGATCTGTGGTGAGGCGATCCGGCCCGAGCTCCAGCAGCGCCATTGCCGCGGATAGTTTCACCCCCGCATCGACATGATCGAGGTGCTTCTGATAGACGGCGAGCGCCTCGTCGGTCTTGAGCGCTTTGGTCTTCAAGGCGTCGAGTGCAGCAGTCAGGACGGCGGAATCGGAGCTCGTGCGCGTGACCTCTACCAGCTTGTCCATGCTGTCCAGCGCGCGAATCGCCTGCGTGGATACTTCGCTATCCGACGATCCTACCAGAATTGTCAATTCCGGCACGGCGTCCCGGCCTTCCGCTTTGAGCGAACTGACGGCGTCGATATAAGCGAGCCGTGCGTCGCGGGCCGGACTGCGCAGGCCCTGCTTGAGCTCAGGCAGGTCCTTGGCGGTGACAGTGCTTAGCCGCTGGCGCAGCAGCCGCCCGGCGGCGGCGCTGACCACCTTGTTGGGTCGGCCCATGAATTCCGCGAGTGATTTGGACGTCACCTTCTCCGGCGCCAGTTGCACCAGCCCCAACGCAGCAGCGTCCCTGACGGCAAGGGCACTATTGTCGATATGGGTCTCCAACAAGCGGAGCGTCTCGTCGGAGCGAACGCCGATGTGCCTTAGTGCAACCATCACGCTCGCCAGCACGGCGGGGTCCTTTCCCTCCTTCGCCAGGGTCAGCAGAGGCGTGACCGCCTGATCGGCCTGCATACCAAGGCGAGCCACGCCGTCGATGCCGACGGAACGAAGTTCGGCATCGTCACTCGACTTGATCAGAGCGACCAGCGCTCCAATGTCGGCACGCTCGAATGCGGCCATCTGATCGATCCGCCAAAGCTGGCCATAGGCGCGGAGAGCATTCTTCGCGGCGGTACGTACGTCGGTCTCTTTATGTCCGAGTCCGGCGGCCAGGCGTGAGAAATCGCTGCCGGCGTCGGCGCCCAGGTGGTCCAGGGCACGCTTGATCAAGTCCCGGGCATCGGCGATCTTGTAGGATGCCTGTACATCGGCAACCTGTTTTTCTATCCCCGGAGCAAGAAAGAGCGCATCGTCGGCCCGGGCCAGGAATTTGACATCGGACACGATGATCTCTGAGTGTCGTGCGCCGTCCCGGAACTGCTCCACTTTTCGCCAGTGGTTGATGCCTTCGTTTGCGAGGTAGATCGTAAAGTAGAACTCAACCTGAATGTCGTCAGGGGTCAGTTTGCCCTTGGCGTCGAAAAACCGCCCCTTGAGTTCGGATTTGAAAAGCAGTTTGGTGCCGCTGTCGAACGATAGCTTGATGGTGGGACGGTCATCGCGCAGAACGAGCAGGTTGAAGCACTTCTTGCCACGGACTACCGATTCGTCGCCTTTAAGTATCTTGAACCCGTCGTCCGTAAGTGCGATCAGATCGGCCACAATAACGGCGTAATTGAGATTCTGATGGGATTCCAGGCTGTCTCGATCCAGTGCGAGGATCTTTTCCCCCTCGATGGACCAGCCGTGATCGCGGATCAGGACAAGGTTGGAGGTCTCGCGGGCTGTTTTGTTGTCGTGCTTGAACCGTTTTACAGATTCCCAGGAAATAACAACGTCGTGCACGTTGGAGCCGTCAGCGCCACTTGACTTGCCCTTGATTTGAACCGCCTTGATTTGCTCCAGTTTGGCCAGCGGGGCCACGGCGTCGAAGGGAATATGTTCGTAGCCGACGCGGACTTCCTTTTTTGGGGGAGCCTTTTTCTTGTCGCCGTCATCGTTCTTTTTTTTCTGTGCCCCGTCAACCTGCGCGACGTCTTTGCTCTTGTCGGCGGCCTTATCTGGTGAATTTTTCGCGATCGGTTGCTGGTCGCGCGTGGTGTAGAACCAGATTCCAACCCCGGCGCAGCCAGTGCCAAGCACGCCCAGCACCAGAACCACGGCCCCCGCCGCCAGCATCCAGCCGCCCGACGAGCGTTTTCCGGCGCCGGCCGCGGGATGTGTTCCTGAGCCAGGTCGGCCCGGGACCGGCCTGGGGCCTTCCGTTGCCTCGACCGCCGGCTTCGGTTGCGCGATCTCGAATTCCGCTGCGCACTTGGGGCATTTGCCCTGGATAGGCCCAGACTCCTGATGCGGCAATTTCAGCACCGTCGTGCAATGCGGGCAGCGGATGGCTTGAGTCGCCATAATAAATCCCCCTGGGTCAGGCACCCCGGAAATATCGCGAGTAGACCCGGTATGTTACCGCGCCAAAAGGCGCGTTGCAATCGCTATCGTTAATGCGGATCTCAGGCCCGTGGCGGTTCAAGATTTCATGCCACAATCACAACTCGGCCAGGGACTTGTCGAGGGCCGATAGCGCCCGATCACCTTCAGCACTCGTGATGGACAGCGGCGGCTGAAGTCGTACCACATTGCCGAAGATGCCGCCCACGCCGACCAGGACGCCGTGTTCGCGCATGCGGGTGCGAATCGCTTTCGCTTCGATGGGGGCCGGCTCCTTCGTGGTGCGATCGCGCACGAGTTCCAGGCCGATCATCAGTCCGCGGCCGCGCACGTCGCCGATCCACCGATGTTTATCCTGCAGCGCTCGGCATCTTGTCAGCAGTTCCTCGCCGCGCAGGCGGGCGTTTTCGATCAGCCCTTCCTCCTGCAGCACGGCGATGTTGGCAAGCGCCGCGGCGCATGCACTCGGGTTGCCGCCGAAGGTCGAAAGATGGTCCCCCGGCTTCATCGCGTCAGCAACGCCGGCGCGGGCGGTGAAGGCACCGAGCGGAAAGCCCGCGGCAATTCCCTTGGCCATCGTCACGATATCCGCGGCGACGGCAGGCGTATGCTCGATGCCAAACATCTTGCCCGTGCGGCCAAAGCCAGTCTGTACCTCATCGACGATGAGGAGGGCCCCGTGCTCATGCAGGATGCGGGCGGCGATCGGCAGGTATTCATCCGGCGGCGTGATGATGCCCCCTTCGCCCAGGATCGGTTCGATGACGAACGCCGCCACATCACCGGAGGTCTGTTGACGAATCGTATCGCCCAGCGCATGGGCACATGCGATATCGCAGGACGGATACGTCAAATGGAGCGGACAGCGGTAGCAATAGGGTGCGGGGCCGAAAGCTACACCGGGCAGGTAGGGCCCGTTGTTCTTCTTGCGGGCGCTGTTGCCCGTGATGGATAGCGTGCCGATCGTGCGGCCGTGAAAGCCGTACGCGAGTGCTAGAAGTTCGCGTCGCCCCGTGTGCTGCTTGGCGAGCCGCATGGCGCCTTCGTTGGCTTCCGCGCCTGAGCAGCTAAAGAAACTCTTCGCATCATCGAGCCGACCCTCGGGAGAGGCCGGATCTTTTCCTACTGGTACAATCTCCGCCAGCTTTTCCGCCAGCTCCCCGACCACAGGAACATGGTAGACGCACGACGCGGCATGGACGAGCTTGTCCATCTGAGCGTGTGCCGCCGCCAGAATGCGTGGATGGTTATGTCCAGCATTGACGACCGAGATGCCGGAGAAGCAATCGAGGTACGCCTTGCCATCCGTATCGACGACGGTACGCCCCGAGGCGGAAGCAATCGCGATGGGCTCCAACCCCTGAGCGACGACAGGGAGCAGGTAGCGCGTGGATCGGTCTTTGGCGGTCATGATGGCCTCCCCACGCCCAACCCATCCGCGACGCGGTTGATATAGTTGAACCAGCTCGCGATGAGATTGATCTGCAAGATCGCCTGATCGTTGAAGCCGACGGCGCGCAGCCGATCCAGATCCTCCGGCGTCACCCGCACGGCGTGTCGAGTCAGCTTCGCAGTGTAGTCGAGCATGGCCCGGTCGGCTTCATCGAGAGGTCCTTGCGTGTAGTCCCGCGCCAACTGGGCGGCGAATTCCGCATCGAGTGAGACTCGATGCAGGAATTCGGCATGGCTTTCCCTTCAGTAAAAGCAACCGTTGAGTGAAGACACCACCGTGGCGATCATCTCGTGCTGGCGGCGCGTCAAAGGCAACTCAGGCGAAAGCAACGCACCGAACGCTGCCATCGAGTGCCGCAGCGCCTTCGGAATCAGGCTATGGGCCGCGACGATGCTGTCGGAGGAACCATCGCCGCGCCGTACAGCATCAACCTCGATCGCGTACTCCGGCGGGTAGAGGGCATAGACCTCTTGATAGGCCTGTTGCAAGTCGCCCTGGGCCTGTTGAGGTGGAATGACCGGAATCCACGTCATGGAATTCTCACCAGTTTTGTGAAGGCTTCCCCGATTCGTCTATTCATTCAACGAGCCACCCCATGAAGTTGGACGAATCGGATTAAATCCGATTGCATGCGGAATGGCCCCATCGCTCTCATCAGATAACGCTCGAAGACGGCTGAACCTTTCACGGTTTTTTCGTGGTTCGACCGGAATCTGGGCGAAAACGCCATTCTACCCGGTGGGGAGCATGTCAACCACCCATCGTCCAGCACAGTTGCGAAGTACCGTTCCCCGCCATCCCGCGTGGGGATGACATGCCAATTACCACCCACCACCGCCAAGTGAGCTGTACGAGACGATGGGGCCTCCCGGCGGCTGGATAGGGAAGTTTTTCCTCGGTCCACTACTTACATGGAATTGCCATCGGCGTATGGTACAATTCAGTTCGGAAAAAAAACACCCGCACCCCAGCAGGCGCACACGGCGAAACTGTCGGGGCGAGAGTATTCCAACATGGCAAGCATTCAATCCACTCCTCCGATTCCGGCGACCGGCGTCGCTCCCTCCTTGGTTCCCGCATTGCAAAACGGCGATCACCTGTCGCGCGACGAGTTTGAGCGCCGCTATGCCGTGATGCCCAACGTCAAGAAAGCGGAACTGATCGAAGAAGTCGTCCACATGCCGTCTCGCGTCATTCATCAGCAGCATGGCAAGCAGCATTTTGATCTAGTTTTCTGGCTAGGGGCTTACCGAATGCTGACTCCTGGCGTCAAGGGGGGCGACAATAGCACGCTCAAGCTCGATCTAAGAAACGAACCTCAGCCCGATGCGTTTCTCATCCTCCAGCCAAAGCTCGGCGGGTCCGTGAAGTTCGATGAGCGCGGCTACGTCGTCGGCGCCCCCGAGTTGATTGCCGAGGTCTCGGCCAGCAGTGTCAGTTACGATTTGCATTCGAAGCTGGAAGCCTATCGACGCAACGGCGTGAAGGAATACGTTGTCTGGCGTGTCCTTGAACAGGCCATCGATTGGTTCGTCCTTCAAGGTGAGCAGTACACGCGTCTGCCCTGCGAGGACGGCATCTACCGCAGCCGAGTGTTCCCCGGCTTGTGGCTTGATGTGCAAGCGCTGATCGACGGACAACTGCTGAAAGTGTTTCAGGTCGTGCAACAGGGTGCCGCAACGGAAAAACACCGACAGTTTCTGGCAACGCTGAGTCAACGCTCTACTTTCTTGTCATGACATGAAACCAATTCTCGCCTACGTCTGGCAACGCTGCTGGTGCCGGCTCTTGATCGCGGTTGCGTTACTTTGTGCGCTCGCCGTGGCACATCCGTTCGTGCGGCAATCGATCTTTGGCCCAAAGATAGAAGGCATCCCCTGGTGCGTTTGGGAGAACGCCGCACGTCGCGCTGCTAACCCCGCTAGAAATCCGCCATCCTGGTATTTCAAAACACTCGAAGAACTCCATCTCGTGCAGCCCCAGGTCGATCTAACGACTCACGCTCCGTCCTTATGGCCGATCTATCTTCATTTAGCCGAGGATGCCGATGTCGAAGTCCGGCGACATGCGTTGAAGCACCTCGACTCGCCTCGGGAGTCCAGACCGGAAACTGAGCGCTCACTTCGTCAGCATCTTACGGACAACGACGCGAGATGTCGGCTCAATGCGGCATGGGCGCTGTGGCGCTCGACCAAAGACCCGGACTTGAAGGAAGCTGTACTCACGTTGGCGGAAGATCCAAACGTCATGATCCGTCACGAAGCCATCTCTCTGGTGTACAATATGGCCGTTGATATGCCGGACCTATTTGAACCACTCTCCAAGTTGGCAAAGGTAGGTGATAGTCAAATACGCATGGTAGCAGTCCTGTCGATGGCTCACTTCGGCAAGCGCGCCTTGCCGGTCGTTCGTACCGCATTTGGGGACGCTTCCTTTGAAGTTCGACGCGCCGCGGCCATGGCATCAGGCCGACTTAAGGATGATGGTTTAGAACTCATCCCAATCTTGCAATTGCAGCAAGATGATACTGATCACCTTACCCGCCGATTTGCCGCTGACGCCTTGTACCGGCTCGATCCCAAACGGTTTGCGAAGCCGGCGACGTTGGTCGACTGACGCGTCGCCAGCCCTATGAATGCCATGCTCCGATTGGCGAGCCGAGCTCCGTAAGGAGCCGGTTGAATTGCCGCGCAACGGCGTGGCTCAACCGGCTCCTTACGGAGCTCGGCTCGCCGGGTATCTCACTTCTTTCCGTGCGGCGTATAATGACCGCATTGCCATCATTCATCGAGACCAACCCATGAGCGATCCTGTCAAGCTGATCGAGCCGCGTACTTTGAAGGGCTTTCGCGATTATCTGCCCGAGTTGATGATCCCGCGTGAATGGATGCTGGAGCAGGCCCGCCGCGTCTACCGCAGCTACGGTTTCGCGCCGATCGATACGCCGGCCCTGGAATACGCGGAAATCCTGCTCGGCAAGGGCGGCGAGGAGTCGGACAAGCAGATCTACCGCTTCCGCGACTCCGGCGACCGCGACATCGCCTTGCGCTTCGACCTGACGATTCCGTTCGCACGCTTTGCGGCCCAGTACATCGGCGAACTCGGCACGCCGTTCAAGCGCTACCACATGGGCCCGGTCTGGCGCGGCGAGAACATTCAACGCGGCCGCTACCGCGAATTTTGGCAATGCGACTTCGACACCATCGGCACCACGTCCAACGCCGCCGACATCGAAGTCGCCCTCGTCATTCACGATCTCATGTGCAGGCTGGGCCTGGATCGCTTCGTCATCCACGTCAACAACCGGCTGGTCCTGAATGGCTTGCTCGAAGAACTCGGCCTGGCGGGACACACCGCGCCGCTCCTACGCGCCCTCGACAAGTTGCCAAAGATCGGCCGCGAGGGCGTGCTGGCCGAGATGACGGCGAATACCGGTGTCGTGGCAGCGCAGGGCGATCGCTTGCTTGAGCTGGCGCAAACGTCGGGCAGCAATCAAGAAATCCTCGCCCGGCTCAAGAGGGATTTCGTCACCAATCCGAAAGCGGCCGACGGCATCCGCCGACTCGAAGAGCTGCTCGCCGCTGCCACCAAAGCCGGCATCCCCGACCGCATGATCGTGCTCGATCTCTCGATCGCGCGCTGCCTCGATTACTACACCGGCACCGTGTACGAGACCTTCCTGACCGACATGCCCAAGATCGGCAGCGTTTGCTCAGGCGGCCGCTACGACAATCTCGCGGGGCTCTACACGAAGCAGCATCTGCCCGGCGTCGGCGCGTCGCTCGGTTTGGACCGCCTGCTGGCCGCGCTCGAAGAGTTGAAACTGTTGAAGGGCACGGCGACGCCGGCGCCGGTGTTCATCGTGCAGTTCACGGCCGAGCGCATCGGCGACTATCAGCGGATGGCACGCACCCTGCGTGCTGCCGGCATCGGCGCTGAGGTGTTTCCGGACGCGAAGAAGCTTGGCCAGCAATTTCAGTATGCGGAGAAGCGTGGCCACAAGATCGCGCTGATCGCGGGGCCTGACGATTTCGCGGCGGGGACGTGGAACGTCAAGGACCTGGCGAAACGTGAGGAGAAGAAGGGTGTGCCGGATGCCGAGGTCGCAGCGATGGTGCAGTCGATGCTTGCCGTTGACGTTTAGCGTTTGCATGACGCCATGCGAACGCTAAACGTCAACACTGGCAATGCCGCCCCCTCACCCCCGGCCCCTCTCCCCCGGAGGGGAGAGGGGAGGAAGAGAACATGGACCGCAGCAACCCCTACGAGTCGGCTTTCGAAGCGTTCCTGCGCGAGCAGGGGTTATGCTACATTGCTGTCGATGAGGCCAAGCGAGCGGTACTCGGCGACGTGCCGGTCAAGAATCTTGACTTCATTGTACTGGGGCCGACCGGCGCGAAGTTGCTCGTCGATGTAAAGGGGCGGCAGTTTCCCGGCGGACCGGCCGACAAGCCGCGTTACGTGTGGGAGAGTTGGGCGACGCAGGAAGACGTCAACGGGCTCACGCACTGGCAGGCGCTTTTCGGCGCTGAATACCTGCCTCTGTTTGTTTTCATGTATCGCGTGCTGCCGACGGTGACCCTTGACGACACGCCCGACGTCTGGCGTTACAAGGAGGAGACGTATCTCTTCCGCGCGGTGACGCTCGATGATTTTCGCCGGCATATGCGTGTGCGCAGTCCCAAGTGGGGCACGGTCGGGTTGCCGAAGGGGAAGTTTGAAGAGATCGCCCGCCCGTTTCGCTATCACAGTCACGAATGTCCCGTCAGCCCTGCAAGCGAGGAACCCGATGGCCCGGATCAAGCTCGGCATTTGTCAGAAATCACTCGGGCTGCCCTTCAGGCGTTCGTTGCCGGCGGCGCACCAGCTTGGCGTCGTCGGCCTCGAACTGGAGGCAACGGGGGAGCTGCTGCCGCAGAGCCTGACGCAGACGGGCCGGCGTGAAATCACGCATCTGATGCGCTCGCACGATCTCGCCATTTCTGCGTTGACGTGCCCCTTGCGCCGCGGCCTCGATGACGCCCAGAATCTGGAGCCGCGGATGGAGCAGATTCGGCAGACCATGGCGCTGGCGTTTGAACTCGGCCCGCGCCTGGTGGTTATTCAGGCGGGGCGGATTCCCGAGCGTGCGCCGGAGTCTGCGGCTTCAGTAGAACCGTCGGGCGTGATCCTCGGCTCGGCCGGAGCCATGCCTACCCATTCCAACTCCGCGGCGGACTTGATGAGGGAAAGCCTGGAAGCGCTGGGCAAACACGGCGACCGCATCGGCGTGAAGCTGGCGCTGGACACGGGGCTGGATGGTCCGCAAATGCTTGCTGACTATCTCAATAGCTTCGATGTCGGCAGTCTGGCGGTCAGCTTCAATCCGGCCAATCTCATCATCAGTGGACACGATCCGTACGACGCGATCAAGATCTTTCATCGCCGGATTGCGCAGGTGCATACCGAGGATGCGAGGCGTATCAGTCCGAACAAGATGGCGACGGTCCCACTGGGCCATGGTGATTTGGACTGGCTGGCTTTGTGCGCACGTTGCGAAGAGGTAGATTTTCGCGGCTACTTCACGATTCCAGGCGCCGATCGCGTCGAACTCGCCGCCGGGGTCGCGTTTCTGCGCCGATTTATTGCCTAGGCGGCGCTGCATTTTCTTCGCCGCTTGCGGCTTCGCGCTCACATGGTGATCCTGGAGTCTGTGAGCAAAGCCATCAATCCGGGTGGCTGCGAAAGATCTCGTCGAATTGGACATGGCTCAATTGAAAGGCCTGGAGCAGCATCGGATCGAAGTGGCCCTTCGAACTCTCGGTCATGACCTGAACCACGGAAGCGTGTCCAAGGGCGGGCTTGTGCGGGCGGCGCGAGCGGAGGGCGTCGTACACGTCGGCGAGGGCGACGATGCGTGCGGCCAGCGGGATATCGTTGTTCGTGAGGCGATCCGGGTAGCCCGTGCCGTCCCAGCGTTCGTGATGGTGGCGGGCGACGTCGATCGCCATTTGCAAGAAGGTGGCGGAGAAGCTGTGCTTGAGCGCTACCTTCTGGAAGATGTCCGCGGCAATCGTGGTGTGCGATTGCATGATGATTCGTTCGTCCGCGGCCAGCTTGCCTGGTTTGAGCAGGATGTGTTCCGGAAGCCCGATCATGCCGATGTCGTGCAAGGGGGCGGCGCCTTCCAGCAGGCTGATGAAGGCCTCATCGATCTGGTTGCTAAAGCCAGGCAGCAGGCAGGCCTGATGGGCGAGGGCACCCACATAGCCTTGCATGCGTTGTAAGTGGGCTGACGTCTCCGCGCCGCGATAGGTCACCAACTCAGCCAGGGCCAGCACCATGGCATTGCGGGCGTGAATCAAATCGGAATCCCGTGCATGCAGGTTTTGCTCGGTGTGCTGATTCTGTGTCAGTAGTTGCCGCATCAGGCCATCCGACCGGTCCTGGGCGGCCTTTAGTCGTAGAGCCGTCTTCACGCGTGCTTGCAGTTGCATGAGGCTGAAGGGCTTGCTCACGAAGTCGTCGGCGCCGGCCGACATCAACGACGACAACTCATCCGCGGTCGCGCGCCCCGATGCCATGATGATCTTGAGGTGGGGCACGGGCGGCGCATCGCGCAGCCGACGCAGGACCTCCAGTCCGGTCATGCCGGGCATGTCGACATCGAGGAGAATCACATCGTAAGGCTCGGCCTGGAGTGCCTCCATGGCTTCCAGCCCGTCGCAGGCATCGGCGCAGGTGATCCCTTGTGTTTCCAGGACCATTCGGCTCAACGTGCGAATGGATTCTTCATCGTCCACGACGAGAACTTTTTGGCTGACTTTGCCCTGCGTGGCGGAGTCTGCGGGATCATCCTCTAACGGAGCCGACCCCGTCCGCGTCGGCAGGTAGGACTGCTCGACTGAATCGCTGCGGAGGAAAGGGAGAAGGGCACGCATCACCGCGGCAGGCGATGCAAGACGGTCCTCGGGGCGCGTGGCCATCATGCGGATCAGTAGTTCATTGAGTTCGACCGGCATTTCCGGGCGTAGGGCGCGAAGCGACGGAGGCATCTGATTGGCCCGGCGCACGATCAATTGTGCCAGCGGCCCGTCCGAAGGAAACGGAACCTTTCCTGTCAGGCACCAGAATAGCGTCGCGCCCAGGCCATAGATGTCAGCGCGGATATCCACCGCGCTGGCGTCCTTGACCTGTTCGGGGGCCATGTAGTCGATCGTTCCCAGGACGGTGCCTTGCTGCGTATGGCGATGATCCAGAGAGCGAGCCAGACCGAAGTCGAGCAGCTTGGCCTGGCCTTCGGGGGTGACCAGAATGTTGGACGGCTTGATGTCACGATGCACCAACCGATGCTTATCCGCCTCGGCCAGGGCGTTCGCCACCTGGTACGCGATGTCGCAGGCGCGGGCCACTGTGAGCGGGCCGTCGCCTTGAATCAGGCCCTCCAGATCCTTGCCCGCAACGTATTCCATCACGTGGTAGTAGAGCGTGGGGGAGTCCAGGTCGGTGGGGGCCAATTTGCCAGTGTCGATCGCCCAAACAATGTTCGGATGTTGCAGTTGCGCGATCATGCGGATTTCATTGAAAAACCGCGACAGCATCGTACCGCACGTGCTGCCCGAACCCGACATCGGCAGGACCTTGATCGCCACTTTGCGACGCAGGTGGACATGTTCGGCCAGTAAGACGACCCCCATGCCGCCGGCCCCCAGGCGATCCAGCACCCGGTAGTTTCCCAACACCAAGCCGTGCATGGTCCCTGCTTCGATCCGTCCGGCCTGATATTCGGTCAAGAGTTTCGCTTCCTGCAGATCGTTCAGGAGCCGGTCCCTCTCGGAAACTTGCTCGAGTCGGTTGCGCACTTCGGCCGGAAGCTTTGCCCAGTCTTCAGGGTGGATCAGGGACATGTCCAGGAATTGATTGATCATGACTCGAACGCCGCCGCGAGCGAGATTCTGGCCATATTTGCTGGTTTCCTTAGGCGGTTCGAGAATGACGGTTTGCACGGGCGGGTCTCCTGGGAAGCTTGGTTATTAACCATAGCTTATTTAAGGGGGTCTATGCGGCCGTTGCGGAGAGAAATGCAATCTAGGAGCTTTTCGGATTGGCATTCGGGCCTGGACCATGTCCTACGCGTCCAGCACCGCGCGGACCTTGCGGGCGAGCACCCCGGGAGAGTAGGGTTTTTGCAGAAAGGCCGTGACTTGATCGAGAACGCCGTGATGGGTAATGACGTCTGACGTGTAACCGGAGGTATACAGTACCTTCAGGCCCGGGTGCTTTACCACGAGTTGATCCACCATTTCTTTGCCGTTCAGGTTTGGCATGATGACATCGGTGATGACCAGGTGGAAAGGCGAGGTTTGCTCGGCCGCGACGTGCAAGCCTTCCACGCCGTTGCCTGCCAGAATTACCGTGTAGCCGCATTGCTTCAACGACTGGGAAGCCATCTGGCGGACCGCGTCGTCGTCCTCCACGAGGAGGATGGTTTCGGTGCCGCGGGGAATGGCCAGAGGCTCCGTGGGTTTCTCGGCCATTACTTGGATACCCAGGTAGCGTGGCAGGTATATTTTGAAGGTGGTGCCGTGGCCTGGTTCGGTGTAGACGGAGATGAATCCGCCCGACTGTTTGATGATGCCGTAGACGACCGCCAGTCCAAGTCCGGTCCCCTTGTCGGGACCCTTGGTAGTGAAGAAGGGTTCGAAGATGCGCGCGCGGGTGGCCGGGTCCATGCCGTCGCCGGTGTCGGTGACGGCAAACCGCACGAACGGGCCCGGAGCGACGTCCGCATGCTTGTCGGCATGTTCGGGGTCGATATCCACATTGGCAGTTTCGAGAAGGAGTTGTCCCCCGCTGGGCATGGCGTCACGGGCGTTGACCACCAGATTCATGATCACCTGCTGCATCTGCCCCGGGTCGGCCATCACCGGCCACAAATCCGGAGCGGCTTTGACACTGAGCTCGACGTCTTCTCCAATGAGTCGGCGCAGGATCTTCTCGGAGTCTGTCACCAGCTGCGTGAGGATGAGGACCTTGGGTTCAAGCACCTGCTTGCGGCTAAAGGCCAGGAGCTGACGGGTGAGGTCGGCGGCGCGGTCGCCGGCCTTCAGGACTTCTTCCAGCAGCCCGCGCTGCGGGTTGTCCGTTGCCATCTGTGCAATCACAATTTCGGAAAACCCATTGATGACCGTGAGCAGGTTGTTGAAATCGTGGGCCACACCGCCGGCAAGTCGGCCGACTGCTTCCATCTTCTGGGCCTGGCGAAGCTGTTCTTCCACAAGCTTGCGCGGGGAAATGTTCTCGATCGTTCCTTCGTAATTCGTGATCTCTCCCTTGCTGTTGCGGATGACCCTGGCCGTCAGCGATACCCAGATTGGGGTGCCGTCCTTACGCAGGAATTCGCACTCGAATCCGCTGACCACGCCATGTTCGGCAAGCAAGGCAGCATACTCCTGCCGCCGCGAAGGATTCACGTAAAGTTGGCGGGCCACGTCTTGCACTGCGGCCATGAGCTCCTTGGGGGACTTGTACCCGAGCATTTGCGCCATGGCCGGATTCACCGTCAGGAATTTGCCATTCACCGTCGTCTGGAAAATTCCTTCGACGGCGTTGTCGAAAATGCTGCGGTATTTCTGGTTAGCGTGAAGCTCGGATTCCTCCGCGCGCTTGCGTTCCATGAACTGGCCGATCTGGCTGCCGATGATGTCGAACATTTCGAGCAGGTCCGCATCCGGCTCTCGTATGTCGGCGCTGAAGAATTCAATAACGCCAAGCACCTCTTCGCCAAGTCGAAGGGGGAATCCAAACGCGCCGCGCAGGCCAACTTCCACTGCGACAGGCGCTCGCAGGAAGTCGTCGTCCTTGGTGACGTTCGGAATCCAGATTGGCCGTGCACTGGCCCAGATTCGCCCCGGCAAGCCAGTCCCGCAGGCGAAGGTACTTGACCGTGTCAGGGTTTCAAAGCTGTCCAATTTCGCAGTGCCCATCTGGCGAGATTCCACGCAGCGTAACACATGTGTACCTGGATCAGGCATCCAGACCGCGCCGAACTCCCATCCGGTTGTTTTCCCGATGACCGGGAGAACCAAGGAGGCGATTTCCTGCGCGGTGACGGCCGTGGTCAAGATTTCCGTCACTTCGCGCCGCGCGGCAAGTCGGCCCTCGGAGCGCCTGCGCTCACTGATATCGCGTAGAATGCTCAGAACAAAGACCTGGCCCCGGACCTTGAGCGGACTCAGGCTGATCTCGACGGGGACTTCGCGGCCACTCTTGTGCAAGGCGGCGAGGTTTCTCCCGGCCCCCATCGGCCGGAGCATCGGAGCTTTGAGGTACTGCATCCGTTGTTCGGGGTGTGAGGCTCGGTACGGCTCCGGTATTAGCATTTCCACGGGTTGGCCGAGCAGTTCCGCGCGAGTATAACCGAAGAGCCTCTCGGCCTGGGCGTTGACCAGGACCATACGGCTGCTTTCATCGATGATCACCATGGCGTCCGGAACGGCTTCGAGGAGCGTTTTGAATCTCGCTTCTGCCTGTTCGGAACGTTGCCGTCCCTCCTCGGCATTGGCGGCGAGGCTCAGGGCAGCCCGGCGTTGCTCCTCAAGGGAAGCCTGGGTGTCCATGAGTCTTCGTTCCGTGAGCTTTCTCTCCGCGATCTCGACTTGCAGGTCGGTATTGGCGCCTTGCAGGGCCGTGACGCGTGCCTCCGCGCCGACGGATAATTCGCGCAGGCGCATTAACTCCGATAGATTGCTGGCCATGTTGTTGAATGCACCCCCCAGCTCCGCTATCTCGGTATGGCCCTGGATGATGACGCTTGCCGTGAGATCCCCCTCTGCAAGCCGGTGCGATGCCAGGGCCAGCTCGCGAACCGGCTTCAAGATAAAACGTCGCGTTAGCAGATTGAGCATGACGATGACGACCAGAAAGGCCACGCATTGAGCCAACGCCGCGAGGGCGGCTTGCTGGCGTGCCGCCGCGTGGAAGGAGCGCAGATCATAGGACAGGCGGATGACGCCTACGATATCGGAGTGGAACTCTGGAAAGAATTGGCCGCCGCGCAGGGGGAGCGCCACGGTCAGGAGTTTCGCGCCGTCAGAGTCTTGCTCTGCGATGATCTGCCGTTCGCCGCGCAGGGCCCGGGTCAGCATGTCGGTTTCCTGATTCCGCAAGCGCTCCTGTTCGTGGATCCGATCGCTGGTGTTCGTCTTGTCAGCCAGAATGGCCAGATCACGGTTCACAATCGTCAGTCGGCGCACTTCCGGATTGGCGCCGACGTTCTCCACCACGCGCTGCAACCCTGCGACATCATTGCGATCGATCATCGTCTCGAAGGCGAAATTAATGGTCTCGGCAAGCTCGGAGATCCGCTCCTGGGCGCGTGTTTCGATGTCATTCTCGAAGATCTCCTTGCTCACCAGAGCCGTGGCCAGGCACAGGATTGCGAAGATTGCAACGGAAATCAACGTGAGCAGGCTATTGAGGGAACCGTGTTTTTTCGGCGTGTGGGCCAATTTCGGGTGGTTCGCGATCAAGGCATGGCCCTCCGCACAAAGCGATCATCCAGGCGATCAGCCAGTTTGCTGGGTTGTTGGAGGTAGCCATTCTCGACCAAAATCGGGTCCCAGGTACTGATATTGCGTAGCAGGGACCCAGGGGACTTGCTAAGTCCGAAGGCCGCCGCGTTCTCTTTCTTGTCGGCAATCACCAGCCCTTTCAGTACGCTCTGAAATTCTCGGGGCGTGAGTCCGGTCGATTCTGCCATGCTGGCCAGCGCCTCTGACTCATTGGATTTCCAGAAATCGAGGGCCTCAAAGTAGCCGCGCACCAGCGCATCCGCTGCGCCCGGATGGGTCTTGTCCAGGTCTGGGCGGATGACGAGGACATCGGTGATCGGCTCGGCCAACTCCTGGCTGCCAAAGATGATTTGTCCGCGCGTCTCGCGCATCACCTTGGCCAGAAAGGGGTCCACCAGCGAGACGGCGTCAAGTTTGCCAGCCAGGAAGAGTTCCGCCAGGCGATCTGGAGGGTGATTGACGATGATGACATCGGCTTCACGCATGCCGCATTGATGCAAGGCGGTCAGGAGTACCGAATGAAGTGCCGCGCCAGCTGTCACGCCGACGCGCTTGCCGCGCAGGTCCTTGACCGTCGCCAGGCCTGCGCGCGCGACAATTGCGTTGGAGCCCTGAGTGGTATCCACGACCAACACAATCTTGAATGGTACTCCCAGGTTGGCCAGCAGGATCGCATCAAAGATCGTCATGGTCGTGACGTCGATTTTGCCCTCGGCGAACGCTCGCTTCGAGTCGTACAGTGAAGTGAAACGCTGGACGCGGATGTCGGCAGCGTGGGCGGCGTAGTAGCCTTTCCTTTGGGCCAGCACGAGCGGTTCAAGCCCGCTAAAGACCGGCAAACCCATGCGGACCTCCGGCCTGCCCATCGGCCGGGCCAAATAAGCCACGCCGGCCGTGCTGAATACTACCGAAGTAAACATCAAAACTAGGGCGAGCCATCGTTTCATCTAGTTTCGTCCTGAATGGCAAATGAGACAATATACACTGCGGTTTGCCCATATCCCGGGCCAGTTCATTCACCTCGCGTTTGATCTCGACCATGCGATTCTCGCGGCCAACGGCCAGCCGGTTGAGAAAGTCCAGTTCGGCGTTCATTTGCGTCAGCGCATTCTGGGAGGTCTTGCGGGCGGTGATGTCGAGGAGAACATTGACGGCGCCGACCAGACGTCCTTCGGTATTGTGGATAGGATTGGCGTGGGCCAAGACGATGCGCTGGATTCCGCCGGGCCGTTCAATGCGGACCTCATCCCCGTTGAAGCCTTGGTTCTTGCTGAGCGCGTTTACGATCCAGGTTAAACGATCGGCGTCTCTCCCCCCAATCTGTTGAGAAATCACCAAAATCTGTGTCATAACCGATTGAATTCAAGCCAGTTAGGTCGGCGCAGTGATTTCCACCTGGGATTCCCCAGCTGCCAGCACCATTTCGGTAGTGTTAGCCGTACGGTGCGCAACCAGCATCCGTGCGAAAAAGAAAGTCCTGCCGCCGGTTAGCCCCAGTGTCGCCCAGTCACCAAGGCATTGCCAGACGGCAGGACAAGTCGCGTTGAAAATCGCTATATGCGTAATTAGCAATCATGCGGTCAGTAAGCCGGATCGAATCGCAACCTTCACCAACCCTGCCAGCCTGCACGCTTTGAGTTTTTCCAAGGACGGAACGCTGGCATTCCGCGGTATTCACATCCACACGCATCGAGCTGGCGATGACGAAGTTCGCCTTTTTTTCGGCGCTCAGCTTCAGCATCTGACGCTGTCGCGGCGTCAGTTTCCTCCAGGCCAGAGCCAGATTGCGGTCCGCCCAGATGCTGGAGAGCCTAGGTACCACATCGGCGACCGACGATTCCTCTTTCAACTTTCGCCACTGTTCCAGGTGCAACAAACTTATCTGGGGACGAGTGCACCTTTTCTTATCATTTTCATTCTCTTGGCAAACTAACCCAAGTGTGCCCTATTTCAGGGTGAATGCACCCCCCCCATGCAATCAGGCAAAACCCGGGTGTAGAATCGCGCCGTTGCCGCGGGCTTCCGATTACGGGATCCCAAGCATCTAACTCGCGGCTTTCTTTTTTTGGCCTTGCAGGTCGAGAAGTATGGGCACCAATTCCAACGGCACATTTTTCTTGCTTACGAATCGATCCACCTGCACGGCCTCCGCCAGCTCTCGATACGGGCGTTCATAATGGAACGTCAACATGACGACGCGCGGCGGGTTCGGCAAGGCTTTGAGCTTGAGTGTAACCACCAGGCCGTTCATTTCCGGCATTTCCAGATCCACCAGCACCACGTCAGGTCTGAGAAGGGGCACCTGCTCCAGTGCCTCGAGGCCCGACTGTGCCCGCCCAACTACCATAATTTCCGCGTGCAGGGCCAAATAGGCTTCGAGCGATTCAAGGAACGTCACGCTGTCGTCCAGCAAAAACACGCGGATAGTTCCCATGCTGCGATTACTCTCGAACACGCCCCGCAGTCGTTCACCGCGTCGCGGCGCTGCTCACACGAGTATTATGCCCCACGATCTGAATAAAGGTATCAGGTGAACCCTGGTGTTGGAGCGGGGGAAAGTACCATGGGAAAAATACGTAGCCGTGCTTCATGGTCTCGCCGCGTGCGGCTTTGCGCTCCCAGCGAACAAGGCGTCGTCATACTTCCGCCGAGACGATCCCCATGCGGATGGCGTAACGCACCAGCCCGGCGATCTCATGGATGTCGAGGGTTTCCATGAGCTGCGCGCGATAAGTCTCGATAGTCTTCACGCCTAGCTTTAACGCTTTGGCAATTTCCTTCGACGACTTGCCCTCGGCAATGAGTTGCAGGACCTCGCGCTGGCGTGGAGTCAGTTCGCCCAGCGCCGTGGCGCCGGCGGGAGCTTTCTGCGTGAGCGCATCGGTCACGTGCTGGGCAATGGTCGAGCTGAGATGGACTTCGCCGCGCGCGACCGCCTGCACGCCTCGGACCAGCTCCTCGGGCTGGACGCTCTTGAGCAGGTACCCGCGTGCGCCCGCTTGCAGCGATTGCAGCACGTATTCTTTGGTAGTATTCATCGACAGCATGATCACGCGGGTGTTGGCAAACTTCCCGGCGATGCGGGCCGTCGCCTCCAGTCCGTTCAGCCCGGGCATCATGATATCCATCAGCACGATGTCGGGGCGCTCGTTCTTGACCAGCTCGATCGCCGCGTGGCCGTCGCTGGCCTCGCCGACGACGTCGATGCCCGCATCGCGCAGAAGGACGCGAAACCCCGCACGCACCAGGGCATGGTCGTCGGCCAGCAAGACGCGAATCGGCTTCATGGTGGGCTCCATCTTGAAACGCAAAACGCGCAGAGGACGCGGAGAAAGCCCAATTCTCCTCTTCCTCCGCGCTCTCGGCGTTTAGTTCTCCTCACCAATCGGCAGACACGCGGAGACGAATGTCCCCCTGCCGGGCGACGAGACAAGCTCGAATTGGCCGCCCAGGAGCTGGACGCGTTCGCGCATGCTGAATACGCCGAAGCTCTCCCCCTGGCCGGCCCGTTGTTCGATCGCAGAGACATCGAAGCCGACGCCGTCGTCCTGGATCGTCAGCCGCATGGAGTCTTTGTCTCGATCGAGTCGAATCGTGACTTTCGTGGCGTGGGCATGGCGAGCCACGTTGGTCAAAGCTTCCTGGACGACGCGAAAACAGGCGGTTTCCAGTGTTCCGGACAGCCGTTCGCCCTCCAAGCCCATGGCGAGGTCAACGGTTATCCCCGCCTGCTGGCCCATGCGCTCGGCGTACCAACGGACCGCCGATTCCAGGCCGAACATATCGAGCATCGACGGGCGCAGATCGAGTGACAGCCCGCGTACCCTTTCCATGGCGATTTCGACGAGGTTCACGCAGTTCTTGAGCCGGCCGTCCACATCCGGCCCGGCGACGTTCTTGAAGGCATGCAGCCCAAGATTGACGCTGGTGAGCAATTGGCCGA
>SXGT01023709.1_pt1 | contig 31645 bp, 23 predicted proteins | sample 3176221 | NCBI WGS metagenome assembly SXGT01 (sample SAMN11356862, study PRJNA531348) | freshwater metagenome | isolation source: freshwater sample F1-120 | place: China: Fuxian Lake, Yuxi | collected 2017-12-25
CGGCGCCATGGTTATTGAACGCATGCGAGAGCACACCAAGCTTCCCTTCGATGCTCACTTGATGATCTCGGACCCAGAGAAATACCTGAACGACTTCATCAAAGCCGGCTGCGACGGCATTTCGATCCATCTCGAAGCCGTCGCCAAGCCGATTCCCCTCCTCGAAAAAATCCGCGAAGCGGGAGCCCTCGCAGGCCTGGTCATCAACCCCCCAACTCCGGTCGAGATGCTCGAACCGTTCCTGCCTCACTGCGATCTGATTCTCATTATGAGCGTCAATCCAGGCTTTGGCGGGCAGAAATTCATCCCGGAAGCGCTCCCCAAACTGAAGTGGGTCAAAGAGCGGCTGCGTGATGATCAACTGCTCTCCGTGGACGGCGGGATAGCGATGGGAACGATTGCGGCAACTGCCCAGGCCGGCGCAAACCATTTTGTCTGCGGCAGTTCCGTCTTTGACCAGCCCGACTACTTTGACGCCATCACTAAACTCCGAACAGCAGCCACGGTATAATAATCGGTTGGCGCTGAGGTACGAAAGTCGACCTCAGCCATCAGACCGATCCTAGTTTTTGTGTTGAACTGCCTTGATACTCGCGCGTCACAACTCTCTACGGACCCTCCTCATGGGCTGTCGCCAGGTCATCCTTGTCCGCCCAGGCCGAACTGAATTCGACCTGCAGCGTCGTGTCCACGGTTCGCTCGAACGTCCTCTCTGCCCTGAGGGGCTGAAGGACGTCGAGCACATCATCGCCAAACTCGATGCGACCGAAATCAACATGATCCTCACCTGCGATGTCGACCCCGCAAGATCCACCGCAGAAATGATCGGCGAGGCCCTTGGCGTCCCTGTCAAAATCTGCGACGGCTTGGTGAACCTCAATCAGGGACTCTGGGAAGGGATGGGTGTCGAAGAACTCGAACAAAAATACCCGTCCACCGTGCACGCCTGGGAAGACCAACCAGAATCGGTCTGCCCTCCTCAAGGCGAATCCCTCAGCAAAGCCCGCGAGCGTCTCGAAAAGACCCTCAAAAAACACCTCAAAGCCAAAGCCTGCATGGCCATCGTCGCCTGCGAGCCCACTGCCTCACTCATCAAACGCATCATCCTCAACGACGACACCCCACTGCCGCTGACCAACGAATGCAACCAGCAGCACAGCATCGAAATCATCCCCCTCAACCAGGACGCCTTAGCCTGATCCCAGGCGAGCGGGGAGTGTCAACTCCCTGTCCCCTGTGCTCCCAACAAAAACCGCCACTCAGAGTACGCCACAGCGCAATTTCTTATTGCCCCCAGGTTGAAACAGCGTCTGCAATAAAAAGTCGTGCCATGCTCACAGCTTTGGGTGAGCATGCTGCTTTTATGGACTCTCACCGTTCAGAACATGCTTGCTCAAAGCCGCAAGCATGGCACGATGAATCCAAGCTCTTCACTCCTACAAATACGACAACAATGTCTGCTGCAACGAGTTCGCCGTAATCTGCTGGGTTGCCTGCAGAACAAACTGAGCGTAGCTGAAATCAGTAAACGCCTGCGTAAGATCGATCTCGAACACCTGCGACAAAGACTCCTGCATATTGAGTTCCTGATCAGCGAGCTGACTCTGCATATCATCCAGTGACTTCAGACGCGCCCCGACATCCCCGCGCAGAATCGTAAACGTCGACAGCTGACGCGTCAGCTGCTTATCAATTTGCCCTAGCGCAACATCATCGCCACTCTCCAGCGCATCCCGCAGACGATACAGCATGTCGAACATCCCATCGGGCCGCTGAGGGTTGACGTCTTTCCCCGTCAGCGGCACCAGTGGATCGATCCCCGTTTCGCTCCCGTTCAGTCCCAGCGCTTTCGAGACAATGTTCTCCCCAATCGTCAACGGCCCCGTTCCCGAGTTGTCGACCAGCTGAATCCCATTCCCATTCGGTACAAAGCTCGCCACCAGGTTCCCAGGGTCGATCGCATTGATCGCCGTCAGGACGTCCTGCATCGTCGTCGCGGTCGAGAGATCGAGATTCGTTGTCGTTCCATCACGACGCGTAATATCCAGCGTGAATCCAGAATCGACGTGAGCCCCATACCCCAGATTGAGATCCGCCAGCTTCGTATTCGCATTGAGCGTTCGCAGCCCCAGATCGGTCGCAGCTGTCCCGCCATACTCTCCAATCGAGAAGTTGGCACCGCTCAGTTTGCTGGAGATCTCGATCCCCGAACCATCCGCAGACAGCCCGACATTCAGATCCAGCCCCGTCGCACGCACAGCGTTGAACAACCCTTCGACCGTCGTGACCCCCGACAGGTCCACATTGACCGTCGTATCGTTGAGCGTCAGCTGAATCCCCGTCCCCGCTGCAACCGTCGGGAACGTCCCGCCATTGAACGCCGACAAAGGCGTCTGCAATGACACCGTCGGATTAATAGTCCCCCCATTGATCACCGCCGCTGCAGCCGAAGCAATCCCAAGGTCCCGCGCGATCGACTTCCCGGTCTGGTCAGCGACCGCAACCGTGCCCGCCGTCGGCGTCAGTCTTAATCCGCTTCCCGTCGCAGGATCGATATCCAAAGTCAGATCGCCACCAAACGGCGCCTCGATCCGCGTCTTCAAATCCCCCAGCGTCTTCGCGCCAGATAAATCAATCTGCTCTGTCTGAGGTCCGCCCCCCGTATCGACCGTGACGCTGATCGTTCCCAGGCTGACACCCTTGCCGCCGAGCAGCTGATCAATCTTCGTGCTCATCGACAGCGTCGGGTTCAGATCCCCCGAACTGACTGTCGCAAACGGATCGAACGCCCGCGTCGCATCGATGCTGTTCCCGAGCAGCTGATCGAGACCAACATACGACTCAATCTGAAATCCGTTCCCGTTGTAGTTGATCGTTCCATTGGTATCAGTAAACGGAACCGTCTTATTGTTACTCCCTGCAAACAGATACCGGTCGTTGTACTTCGTGTTTGCGAAGTTCAACGCCTGCTTGATCAGAGAGCTAACTTCCTCAGCCATCTCCTGCTTCTCTGCCGTCGTCGCATTGTCCCCCGTTCCCGCCAGCAGCAATGACTTGGCACTGTTGAACACATCACCCAGACTGTTGAGCGCATTCTCCGTGGCACTCAAAAACCCGTCACTGGCCTGGATATTCGCCTGCAACTGCGAATTCTTCTCCAGCGACTTCTGCAGAATGATGGTCTTGATCGCTTCCGCAGGCGATTCCGACGGCAGCTGGAACTTGTTTCCCGTCGTAATCTGCTCGCTCAGCTTCTGCAGCATGTAATTCTGCTGCGTCAACTGCGACTGCGAACGAGACAACTTCAGCGAAGAAGGAATCCGCCCCGGCAGTAATGGTCCAATACTCATAACGACACTTACCTAAAACTGGTATCTCACCAAGGAGAGAATGAACCACGGATAAACACAGATTGACACAGATATCAGAAGATAAGTCCTAACTTCCTTATCTGTGTCCACCTGCGTTTATCTGCGGTTCAAATTGATTTTGTCTCATCCGTGTTTCTTCGTGTTAATCCGTGGTTCGCCTTTTCGCCGGAAAGCTCTCAGATATTCAATAAAACCTGATACAACTGATCGACCGTCGAGATGATTCTCGCCGCCGCCTGATAGGACTGCTGGTACTGCAAAATCTTGATCGTCTCCTCGTCGATACTCACGCCCGAGATCTGATCACGCTGACTCTGCAACGACGACAAGAACGTCGTGTAACCATCCTTCAATGCCTTCTCCGTCGATGAATTCGTCGCCACCCCGGCCACCAGGTTGTTGTAAAACTGATCGACATCGATCTCGCCAAGAACGCTCGAAGGCGTCTCCAGGAACTTCGCCAGTTGGATGATGTTCGTGTTATCGCCATCCCCCCCTCCTTTGCCCGTCGCGAGCAGAGAAGGATTGTCGACGATCTCTTGATTGACGGAGATGTTCGTCGAATTCGTCCCCTGGAAAAACGTGTTGATCCCCAGAGATGCCAGCGCACCACTGCTGTCATTCGAGAAACGAATCTCATAACCATCCGCAGCCTGCAGCTGCAGCTTCCCATCCGTCGTCAACGTCGCCGTCAGGTTGCCAAGTCCATCGAGCGTTGTCTGCAAACCAGCCAGTGTCGTGTCGTTCCCACCCAGACCGTCCGCATCAATATTGATCACGGTCGTCTCTTCTTGTCCGGTTTCCTTGTTGACCAGCTTGATCTCGAACTGACCATGCTTCACCGGAAACGGCAGCCCCGATTGATTCAGCGTCGACGTCGTGCTGCTGGCTCCATAGGTACCAGTCACATTCTGATACCCGACAAGTCCTTCTCCCTGAGAATGCAGCGTGTTGAGCGTATGAATCAACCCGGCTGTGAACTGGTCGAGATCCTTCGTAAACCCGCCGAGGACTTTATCACGACCTTCGATGATCCCCTTGATCTCACCACCCGTCGGGTCCAGCTCCGCTCCCGATTCAATGATCCTGAGCTTGTTGACGACAACATTCTGATCCTCGGAAACATACGTCTCGAAATGCTGCGTCGTGCTCCCCTGCACCAGCACGTTGGTATCGGTATACAGATCGATCATCCCGTTCTCACGCTCAACCGCCTGCACCGGCATGATCTCAGCCAGTCGATTGACCGCCTCCAGCCGCAACGAACGCAGCCCCCCCGCATCACTCTTGAGCAGCCCCGCTGCTTCCAGTTTCACGATCTCCTTGTTGTACTGCGCGACCTGGTCAATCAGTCCATTCGCCTCCTGGACCAGCGCATCAACCTGCTCAGTCGTATTCGTACGAGCTCGATCAACGCCCGTTCGCACTGACTGAATCTGCTTGGCCAGCGCATCCCCCGCCGAGATCACCAGACTGCGCAACGAACTCGACTCCGGCTGGTTCACCAGCTCCTGCAGCGCACTGGAAAGCTTGTTAAGCCCCGTCGAAAGATCCCCTGTCCCCAGTTCCGAAAGAATCGTTTCCAACTGGTTATAAGCATCGACCTTCCCGGAAGAAGTCGCCAGATCCGACTTCGACGTATGGATCTTCGTCTCAAGATAAAAGTCGAGCTGCTGCTGAACCCCCGTGACCGAGGCGCCGGTCCCCAGGAGCAGCCCCCCCTTGAGATACGACCGATCCGCACGCAGAATCATCGACTCACGCACATACCCCGGCGTGTTCGAATTTGAAATATTCTGACCAGCAACCTGCACCCCCGTCGAGAAAATCTCGAGAGAGCGACCAGCCATCGTGAGTGCAGAGGTGAGTGACATAGGCGCTAGGTCTTAGGCGTTAGGCGCTAGGGAAGAAAAAAGAGTAAAAACGATTTCTGTATGATTTCTTGCACTAGCCGCCTCACCGAGTGTTACGAGCGAGACATTCATTCCATGTCTCTTCCTAACGCCCAGCGCCGAACGCCTAGCGCCTCCCCTCACGCACTCGCATCCAGAAACGAACTCGCCGAGTGGCGTGACGAAAAATCCTGGTCGTACGTCGGTGCTTTCTTTCCCGCAAACGTGATCAGCTCGACCATCTCGCCATACACCTGCTGGCTTCGATTGGCGAGGATCCACATCGACCAGCACTTCTCCCGCAGTTGCAGATTGTAAGCATGCACCTGCTGCACTCTGGCAAGGACATCACCCGCCTCCACCATCGGACACACCTTCAACCAACTCGTCAGCGACGCGGTTTGTGGATCAAGTCGTCGCAGCAGCTCCAGAATCTTCTCACGCTGCTGATGCTGCTGGGCATACCGTGCCAAAAGCCCCTGCTCCTGACTGATCACCCCCGACATCGTCTCAAACTGGGCGGCGGTCAAATCTGCCTTCTTGCGGACATACAGCGCCAGAAGCTCTTTCTGGATCGTGATCGTCTCAGCCTGCCACAGATCGATCTGTCGCACAAATTCGGCGTGAAGCTGTTGAATCGCGTCTTGCATGGCGAGAGCCCTTCCATGGGCAAATGTTTCGAATGTCGTTTGGCTGATACGTCCTTCGAGACCCCCAGCTATCGTTTACTTCGGCCATGATCTCCGCAAAATTGACCTGAACTGTGGCAACGGTCGTAGCGAATGTAGGAATCATTCCCGTTGTACCGGTTACACAGACTTAGTAAGCTGCGCAAAATTTAACGATCGCAAAAGACAGCGAACCATGGAGGCCCGCGATCGCTTTTCAACGAGGAATTCACCGGTCCCATGTCCTTTCTCTTAACGCTTTCCCCCCTTCAGCTCGGAATTCTGATTTTCTTCCTGCGAATCTGCGACGTCTCCATCGGGACTCTCCGCATGATCGCCGTCGTCAATGGACGCATCCCACTCTCTGTCTGTCTGGGATTCATTGAGGTCTTTCTCTGGGTCTTCGGCGTGTCACAAATCCTGCCACGCATCGCTGAACACCCGCTGATCATCGTCGCCTACGCCGGCGGATTTGCGACCGGAAACGCCGTTGGCATCGCCATCGAAAAACGCATGGCCCTCGGCATGGTCGTCATCCGCATTCTCACAACCAACTACGGCAAGGACATGCACCACTCCCTCGCAAACGTCGGCGCCGAGCAGATCACCATGTTCTCCGGCCACAACGACACCGGTGTCGTCACCGAAGTTTATATGATCGCCCCACGCCGCAAAGTCGCCGAAATCACCCGCGCAGCCCAGCAGATCGACGCCAACCTCTTCTACACCATCGAACCCCTCCGCCAATGGAGCACCCGCAGCTCCGACCGCCTCCCCATCACCACCAACTGGCGCAACATCTTCCGATACAAATACAAATAAACAGCATCAAACGCACGCCTGCGCGTCCATCAAAAGGCCCCCCGGGAATCGGGGCGAAAACGTCGCAGGTCGTTGACGGGGGAGACTTTTGGATCGGGATTCCTATAATAAACGGGAATCTTTGGTCTTCATTCAGTTAGGGTCTCCATGTCTGAATCTGCTCCGCAACCGCCTCGGCGGTTTCCATTTGGCTGGGTAGTCGGCTCGGTTCTGTGGGTGATTGTGTTCGCCGTGCTGTTCTTCGGCCCACGCAAGCAGCCTGACAACAACGAGCAGACGGCTCAGGAAAACGAATACGAAGTCGTCCCGTTGGCCAGTCAGCCAGTCGATGACGTCACTCTCGAGCCCATCGTCGTACCCGAATTCCAGCTGATCTCACAGGAAGGCCAGCCAATCAAGCGAGAAGACCTTCTCGGCAAGCCCTGGGTCGCCAGTTTCATATTCACGAACTGCGCCGGGCCTTGTACGAATCTGACGAAGACCGTCATGGAACTAAACGCCGCGACCAAAGGCGCCGACGTGAAGTTCGTCTCGTTCACCGTCGATCCCGCCCGGGACACGCCCGAACGGTTGACGCAATATGCAGAAATGTTTGCCGCCAAACCCGATCGCTGGCTGTTTTTGACGGGTGAGAAGTCAGCCATTTACGACCTGATTCGCAATACGTTTCAGCTGGTCGTTGAAGAAGAACCGACGAGTTCCGCACGCCTCGGTTTCGAATTTGCCCACTCGACACGTCTGATCCACATCGACGCCGAGGGAAAAATCGCTGGATCTTACAAAGGTGAAGATCCCGCCGAGATTGCCATTCTCCGTCGCGTCCTCCTGGGACAGACCCAGACACCACGTCAAAACCAGTTTTTCAGGGTCGTGCCCAAAGACAAACCGCCCGTAGAAGAGCAGAAGACATCAAACCTGCCCAAAAGTCCTGAACCCATGAGTCCTGACGAGGTGATCATTCGCGGACAGGACAGCGGCGAAAATCCCCCTGCTGTCACCGTAACTGAGCCCCCCGCCAATCAACCACCAGCCGCTGCCCCCCCTACCAAAGTCCTGCCCGATTGGATCGCCCGACTCCCCGTGACAAATGCCGTCCTCAACAGCCTCGCCACCATTCTACTCATGGCAGGCTATATCGCGATAAAAACAAAACACGCCCATACCCACCGCAATCTGATGATCTCGGCATTTGTGGTGTCGGTCCTGTTTTTGGGGTGTTATCTGACCTACCACTTTGGTATGCAATATTATCTGGGCGATGCGTCCAAGAAGTTCACAGGCACAGGCTGGATTCGACCAGTCTACTATGTGATCCTTCTGACACACGTCCTGCTCGCGATGGCAGTGCCCGTTCTGGCCCTCATGACGTTCTACCGAGCGTTCCGAGGGCAGTGGGACAAGCACAAAAAAATCGCGAAGATCACCTTTCCCATCTGGCTGTACGTGTCCGTCACAGGTGTGGTGATTTACGGCATGCTCTATCACTGGCCAACGGCAGTAGCAGGTTAATCGATGAAAAACATCCTGTTTGCAATCCTGTTGACAGCGGCGATCTGCTCGCCCGTCTCTGCCTGTCCGATGTGTAAGTCCGCATCAGAAGATGCCGCCAAGATCGATCCCAATGCCGCGCTCCAGCCAACAGCCTACGCCGCCAGCATCGCCTTCATGCTGCTGGTCCCAGCAGGAATTTTTTCCACCCTGGGCTACGGCCTGTACCGAATGGCCAAAGCAGAAGCCGCCGCAATCAAAAAACAGGACGAGAACCACGGATAATCACCGATTCACCTCGATAGAAAGAGTCGTGAGTTGTCCGTCATGAAGCTTCTTGAATCTTCTGACTCATCCGTGTCAATCAGTGTCCATCCGTGGTTGTCCCGCTTCTCACGAAACACAGTGAGCAAACAGAATTGAAAGGTTGGACGTAAGAAGAATGTAGGCTGGCAATCGGTTAGTATATTGGGAGTCGTTCACGGCCTGAAACTCCCCTTCATCCCCCTTCGGTTCGCGTCTCACTTGAACTAGATCAGGATTGACTGCTTGACGTTTGAACTGGCTTATCCTGAATTCTTGCTGCTGGGTATCCCGGCCTATCTGCTTTATCGTCGCTATGGCCAGGCGTCCGGCGTCACCAAGTGGCTGCGAATTGCCCTGCTGACCGTCCTGCTGATCTGCCTGTGCGGCCCTCAGATGAACCTCGGAGGCTACGGCATCGACGTCATCGCCGTCGTCGATCGCTCGCGTTCCATGCCCGAAGGAGCCGATGCAAATATCCGCGAACTGCTGACAAACCTGGATCGCAATCGCGGGACCTACGACAACCTGGGAATCGTCACGTTCGGTCTGGAATCCCAGTACGAGCGTGGCCCGCAAAACACCGGAGAGTTCAGCGAGTTCACCAAAGAAATCACGCCCGATGGATCGGACATCGAAGCCGCGCTCGAAAAAGCCCTCTCCACACAAAACCCAAACCGCCCCGTCAGAATCCTGCTCTTCAGCGACGGACAGTACAGCGGAGCATCACCCACAGGCAGCGCACGACGCGCGCGAGAGCTCTCCGTCCCGATTGACTATCGCGCCTTCGAAACCTCTAACACAGGCGACGCAGCGGTCGAGTCGATCGATCTCCCCCGCACCGTCACTCCCAGAGAGCCCTTCCAATTTTCCGCCTGGATCTATGCCGACAAGCCGACATCCTCGAAAGTCACCGTCAAACGCGGCGAAACAGTCATCGCGACCACCAACAAAGTCCTCAACATCGGCCGAAACCGACTCCTGTTCCGTGACCTGATCGATCAGGCCGGCTTCTTCGAATACTCGGTTAGTCTCGAAGTCGACAATGACCCGATTCTCGAAAACAACACCGGCATCGGCAGCGTTCGTGTCGAATCAGGCCCGCGCGTCCTGCTCCTCAACAATGACGGCGAGGCAGGAAATCTGGGACGTGCAATGGACTCTGCACGCATCCCCTACGATGTCGCCAAAGCCACCGAGCATCCTATGACTCAGGATTCTTTGGATTTGTATCGGACAATCATTCTGGAAAACGTCCCGGCCGGTGACCTCGGCCGATTGAAAATGGAGCGAATCGCACAGTTCGTCGAAGACCTCGGTGGCGGACTGCTGGTGACCGGTGGCCAGAGAAGTTTCGGCCAAGGCGGCTATTTCAAAAGCCCCCTCGATCCCGTGCTGCCAGTCTCGATGGAACTGCGTGAAGAACATCGAAAAACACGCGTCGCATTCGCCATCGCCCTCGATCGCTCCGGCAGTATGACAGCCCCCGTCAAAGGCGGTAAAGTCAAAATGGATCTGGCAGACCTCGGAGCCGCCGAGTGCATCCGCCTTCTCTCCCCCGGCGATAGCGTCTCACTGATCGCCGTCGATTCGTCAGCCCACATCGTCATTCCGATGACCGATATCGATGATCCCGTCCCGCTGGCACAGAAAGCCATGGGCATCCAAAGCGAAGGCGGCGGCATCTACGTCTACGAAGCACTGATGGCCGCTGGTACGGAACTGATGAAAGCCGATCAGTCGACCAAACACATCATTCTGTTCTCCGACGCCCAGGACAGCGAAGAGCCCGGCAACTACCAGGCATTACTCAAGAAGTTCGAAGCAGCCGACATCACCGTCAGCGTGATCGGACTCGGCAAACCGACAGATGTCGATTCCGAACTCCTTAAAGACATCGCCAAGCTCGGCCGCGGAAACATCCTGTTCACAGAAGACGCCGAAGAACTCCCCCGCCTGTTCACCGAAGATGCCATGTCAGTCGCCCGAAGCAACTTCATCGAAGCAGACCCCGAAACGCAGCCCGACGGCATCCCCGCCGCTCCACTCAACGATCTCCGCATGATCGGAGAATTGAACCTGACCGGCTTCCCCACAGCAGGGGGATACAATCTCTCTTACATCAAGCCCGAAGCAACCATGGGCATCATCTCCCAGGACGAATACAACGCCCCCTGGGCCGCCTACTGGTACCGCGGCCTGGGTCGAGTCGCAGCACTCACGTTCGAAGTCGACGGAAAATTCTCCGGGAACTTCGGCAAGTGGGATCAGTACGAACCATTCCTGGTGACCAATACCCGCTGGCTGCTGGGCGGCGATAATCCGAAGTCCGTCTACCTGACATTGCAACAAGACGGACAGGACGCGCTCGCCACATTGGAACTCGATCCGAATCGCCCCGCAGGCAGTGCACTCGCACCAGAACTGTTATTGATCCCGCCAGGAGATGAGCGAATCGAACCTCAGTCGATTCCCCTGGAATGGATCGGCCCAGACGCCCTCGAAGCCCGAGCAAAGCTGAACCGCACCGGCACCTATCGCACGATCATCAAAACCGGCCCAGGCCAGTTCCAACGCGGCCCCGCCTTATCTCTCCCCTACTCCCCCGAGTTCGCCCCCAGAATCGGCCTCCCTTCCGGACAAGAGACACTCCAGCGCGTCGCCGAACTCTCCGGCGGACGCCAGAGAACCGACGTCATCGAAGTCTTCAAAGACCCGCCCAGATCTCCCACCAGAAACACACTGATCCCCTACTTCCTGCTTGTAGGACTCGGCCTGCTCGTCACCGAGATCGCCGGACGTCGCCTGCAACTCTGGTCAGCACACGCCGTCGTCGAAGAAACCGGCTTCCGCGACAAAACAGCCACCTGGCTGCTGGGCCTTCTCATCCCGAAGAAAACCGGCCCCAGGAAACGAGCCGTAACGCCAGTTGGTGCCAGCAAAACATCGTCGACACCCTCCACAACGCCAACCCCGAAGCCCGCCGTCGCGACAACCGCCACCAAACCCGTCGACACAGGCGAGCAAAAAGTCGCCGACGCGTTCTCCCGTGCCAAGAAGCGAGCCCAGGATCGTCGTTAACCACTGCCAGGCACACCGTGTAACTACGGGTATGTTTGCTCAAAGCAGACCTTTAGTTGCGTAATAGTCAACGGGTGTGAACTTGCTTCTTGAAAAGCTCGCTTAGTCTTAACTCTTTCTTAATAGACATGAGAAAGAATCCTGCATGCATTTCGCGAAGCACGTCTCAGGGGATGAGACGTCGGATATGCACTGCCAGGCCCTCGTTGGCCGCTTAGGGTTGCGACTCGATAATGAACATGCTGACTCGCCGTTCCGGACAGGATTCACGTCGCCATGATTGCCTGCTGCTAAGTGTCGCAATAATTGCTATTGCTAATCATTTCAGCGTCGCCTTCGCAGAATCGCCAGCCCCGCCCCAGCCTCGCGGTCACCTGGAAGTTCTCCCCATCGCCGGTTATGAGCATGGCGGCGCAGAAATCTCCGCGTTTCACGCCCCCTCCAAGCACCTCTTAACCGTCAATGGCCAGAAGAAGGGGATCGATGTCCTCGATCTCTCCAATCCTGCCTCACCAAAATATCTGACGACCTCCCTTCTCGAGGATCTGGGAAGCCCGACTTCCGTCGCGGTTTCATCAGACATGATCGCTGTCGCCGTCATGAATGCAGACAAAACCAAGAAAGGCCATGTCGTATTTCTCGGACCCGATGGTCAGCGTCTGAAAACCCTGGAAGTCGGTTATGAGCCCGACATGCTGACCTTTGCTCCCAATGGAAAACTGCTGCTCGTCGCCAATGAAGCGGAACCCACAGACGATTACACTGTCGACCCCCGCGGATCAATCAGCATCATCGATGTCTCAGGGCCTGTTGAATCACTGAACCCATCCCGCATAACAAACGCAGGCTTTGAAAAATTCGATTCTCAGAAGAACCAGCTCGATCCCAGCATCCGTATCTTCGGACAGAATGCCTCCGTCTCTCAGGACCTCGAGCCCGAATACATCGCCATCTCCGCCGATTCCAAAACAGCCTGGGTCACCTGCCAGGAGAACAACGCATTCGCGATTCTCGACCTCGAGAAAAAAGTCGTCACGAAACTCGTGGGATGTGGCTTCAAAGATCACAGCCTGACCGGCAACGGGCTGGACGTCAGCGACAAAGACAACACGATCAATATCCGCTCGTGGCCAGTGAAAGGCATCTATCAGCCCGATGGAATCGCCGCTTTTGAAGTTTCCGGAAATACCTATCTGGTGACCGCCAATGAAGGTGACCACCGGTCCTATGAGACCTTCAACGAAATGCGACGCGTGAGCGAGTTGAAGCTGGATCCAAACGCGTTTCCGAACGCAGAAGAGTTACAAAAGGACGAGAACCTCGGCCGTCTCCAGGTGACAACCGTCAATGGCGACCAGAACCGTGACGGACTCTTCGAAGAGCTTTACTGCTTTGGTGGTCGATCCTTCTCGATCTGGTCGAATGAAGGCAAACTCGTCTACGACAGTGGCGATCAGTTCGAACGTTACCTGGCCGATCAATACCCCAAGTTCTTCAACTCAGATCACGAGAAAGCAGACTTCGAAGGACGCAGCAAACATAAAGGCTGTGAGCCCGAAACCGTTGCCGTTGGTCGCATCGCCAATCGCGTGTATGCCTTTGTCGTCCTCGAGCGAATGGGAGGCATCATGGTTTACGATGTCACCGCTCCCTCTGCCCCCGTCTTCGAAAACTATGTCACGACACGAGACTTCCAGAACAATGCAGGTGATAACGGGCCCGAAGGGGTCATGTTTCTTTCTGCCGAAAAGAGCCCGACCGGGCGTCCTATGTTAATTGTCTCTTACGAAATCAGTGGCACCACTCGCTATTACGACCTCCAGCCTCGGGCAGATGTCGTGCTGAATGAGTAGCTTTCGAGCGAATCCCGGCAACCTATTGCTTCCTTGCAAACCGTTTGATTTCCATTTTTTTATTCATGGCAAACGAGATTCACGTCTCAAAATACACAACGTTGCCGGTCATGCGGCAAGAAAGGGCCTTTCTGATGTCATCAAGTCGAGTCCGTGGTTTTACTCTGATTGAGCTTCTTGTGGTGATCGCAATCATTGCGACTCTCGTTGCTCTCCTGCTGCCAGCCGTTCAGCAGGCCCGCGAAGCAGCCCGCCGTTCGACCTGCAAAAACAATCTCAAGCAGCTCGGCCTGGCCATGCATAACTACCACGACACCCACAATACTCTGCCACCAGGCTGCCTGCTGCATGCCAACACCAGTGGAAACGCCGACCGCGCCGTCGGCGGCTGGGGATGGAATACCTTCCTCCTCCCATACCTCGATCAGGCTCCTCTGTACGACGCCCTCAATCCAAACGGCAAGAACTTCCCAGACAACAACGTCGTCAACCACCTCGTCCAGACACCGCTCGCCGTCATGATGTGTCCATCCGATGCCAGCCCCGCTGTCAACAATTACATCGGCTACGCCGACACTGCCGGTAACGGTCTGGCAAAGTCGAACTACCCCGCCATCTGCGGCAGCGTTGGCGCCGAAACGAATCAATGGGCGACTGTCGTCCAGAACAACAAGGGAAATGAGATCGGCATGTTTACCTACAACAGCGCCGTCCGATTCCGCGACGTGATGGATGGACTGAGCAACACCTTTGCCTGCGGCGAACGCAGCTGGGATGGCGTTCAGACAAAAGACGACCTCCGAACCGACGCCAACGGCACCACCTACGCCGCCTTCGACTCAAATCCGTCTCTCGGCTGGGTCGGCCCGACGCCACGCAAAGGTTCCACCTGGGCCGGTCGACACGGCCAGACAAACAGCTCCCCAGCCAACGGCGAAAAATATGCGACCTTCGTCCGCACAACCAACAACGACAAATTCCTCCCCAACGGCGTCGGCTCCGCCAGCGCCAGCAGCATGCACAAAGGCGGCGCACAATTCCTGATGGGCGACGGAGCCGTCCGCTTCATCAGCCAAACCCTCTTCCGCGACACCTACCGCTACCTCGGCAACATCAACGACGGCCAAGTCATCGGCGAGTTCTAAGACACGCCTGACTTCATGACGTCTTGAAGACGCCGTATATCTTTTGTACGAATCAATTCTAGGACGCCGTCTCGCACAAACGAGACGGCGTCTTTTTATTTTCCAGCATCGTCGCCGTTATCTTTTACAGGTTGTCCCGCCCAGAAGATGACAAACACGATCGAACAGAACACCGCAAAGAAGTAGCCATACAGGCTGGCGTGATACCGGATACTGAACCCCAAACTATTTGCGATAACCATCAACCAGCTGCCGCGAGTCACATACCCGCCATCGTTCCAGTTGTCGATCCAGCCCCCTGCGCCGAAGACGGCGATGAGCATACCAAAGAAGAAGCCGACGACCGAGAGGCCCATGAAGAGTCGTCGATAGTACGGTGAGATCGTTATAGCGACCACCATTCGACGGATCGATGGCAGCCGTATATCCAGCTGCTTCGGAGGATTGTTAGATGACCAGGAGTTGTCGCGGGTCGTGCTCATAGATCTCTTTAAACTCACACTCGATAGAGTTTCCATTCATCAGCGGCAGGCTGAACTAGTTTGCGATCAGGACTGACAGATCGCGAAACGTTTTGAGATCCCCGATGTCAATCCGACGTGGAGGGAGTTTGGCGATCCACTGGCTGACGCCGTAGAGAACAGCTGTCAACAACAGGTTGCTGACAAAGAGAGATGTCGGGCCCCAAAAGTATAAAGGGATATTGGCGCTCCAACTGATGACGGCCAGGATCGTGATCAGATTGAAAAGTGGCTGGGAAAACCGAATGCGAGGAAGCTCTGTGGGAGCGAGTTTGATGATGTCGTCCAGTTTGGGGTAAAGAGAGCGACTCAATTCGTTCAAGCTGCTCGATGGAGTGAGCCGCGAGACATCAGCACCGGCGGAGGCAAGGAGGCTGCGGATCGTGAGAAATGCGCCTGCAGGGCGGCAGCTGACACCGGCAATGCGGCAGGGGCGAATGACGGGACGTCGGGCGTGCTCTGCGATTTTGTTGCAGACGTCTCGGAGAGTATAGGGCTGCCTTGTGTCGAGCAGTCTGGCCCATTCTTCCTCGGGGACTTGAATACTCCAGTACTGATTGATGGCTCGCCCATGTTCGACGGGCGGGCGAAGCTCCCAGCTGAAATCCCATTCCTCGACTGTGGTGTCAAAGGTGAGCGGCTCGCCGAACGTGACGCTGAATTGATCAAAATATTGAAGCACCGCGAGGACATACTCGGGCGTCGCGGGCTCGGTATCGAGTGGGTAGTCGGCTTCCATGGGGAATATTCCAGGATCATTCGAGCTGAAGGTTATGCTCGTTGAGGGTAATCGATGAGATCGCTTTGTTCAAAAGGGGAATGCCACAGTCATAAATTTTCAGTAAGATCAATCAGGAGTTGATCGTACACGAGTTCTGTTCCATGGGGAGCTGGCCCTGCTGAATCGATGTCAGAGGTAGGAGGGGTTAGCGTATGGAGGGGATGGTGACGATGGAGAGTGAGGCGGGCAAGAAGCGACGGTGGAGCTGGCGTGTCTATGCATGGCTGGGAATTCTGGTGAGCATTGGAATCGAATTCGGCCTGATGAACGCCTATCGGAGCGTGCGCTTTCACTATTTTCATGATCCGGCCTTTGAGTATGCACCGATCGCCGCGGCTACGATCACTGCTCTCTCTTACTTCTTCTTGGCGTTGATCATCATCAGTCTCCTGGCGCTCGTATTCATTCCGTTTCGATTTCAGAAGCTATTACACGCTCTCATACTCTACGCGATGTGCAGTGGTTTGATTGCGATCATGGCAGAAGCGATCCCGAATGCTCATCAGGCTGCCTTCAGATCGATGGTCAAAGAATCCGCTAAGCCGCTGATTTCCGCCATTAATCGATACGTTCAAAGGACGGGGCATCCCCCGGAGAAACTGGATGATCTGGTCCCGGTGGACATCCCGTCGATTACTGGAACCGGTTTTCCGCGATACCCCGCTTTTGGATACGAGCCGGTTGCTCCTGCTCTCAAGCCGGACGGGATCTGGCAATTGCGATTCGAGTATCAGGAACCGGAGGGAAACGAGTTTGTCCTCTTTTACGCGGGAGTGGATCCGAAGGCCGCGAGAGATGACCGGATTGCTTCGCCTTATTGGGAACGAGTAACGCGCGGAGAATTTTATGCCAACAGACATGTCCGATGATCAAACGGTTGACGGGATTTCTTATGAATAGCAATGAAGCCTCGCCCAAAGCTCATACTGCCTGGAATACTCGGACAACGATCTGTTTTGTGATGTTGTCCAGCGGAGTCCTCTCGCCCATCATGTTCGGATTCTACGGAAGATACGCAGCCTCTTATTACGCACAACCAGCGACTTCATCAGCTTGGAACACAGCCGTACTGGCATACTCACTGGCCTTGTTCTTCATCGCCCTGATGTGGTTTTGTTTCCTGTTGCTCATGTTCGTTCGACCGACTTTTTTTCCAAATGTTGCTGCGATGTTCTTCTGCATCTTCTTTGCAGATTTTGTTGCGTTGATACACCCGGATACAACTCGAATCGATCGGACAGTCGTTAGGAAATCCGTAGAACAAAACGCTGCGGAACTGATTGAGAAAATCGATCGTTACACTGAAGAACACGGCACTCCGCCTGAGAAACTCGCGGATCTTGTTCCCAACTATCTTCCTTGGATTCCAGAGATCGGCCCGCCCCGATTTCCTCAGACTCACTATCGATCAGGTGGTACGCACGCAGAGCCGAAAGCGGCATGGAACCTGTGGATTGAATTCAGGTCTCCCAGGCAAGAAGAACTGGCGTTGCATTACTCTGGTGTCAGAAACGATCAGCACTTCGGCGATAAGAATATTCGTTCGATGCCGAGACCAGAATGGAAGATAACAACGCCGATCTTGCTGAATGCTGTCGAAGAGTAATGAGGTGAATGCTCAATGGTTCACGAACGGGGAGCCTGCACCTGCTGAAAGCCCCTTGTCGCCAGCAGCCGACTATCGCCTAACCGGCTTGTGAGATCTGATAGTCGTTCTACCACAGAAACTTTGTGCCCATTGCTAAAAGCATTAGATAAGCGAACAAGCAGAATGGAAAAGCAGTAAGCGCGATGTGAAAGCGTTTCGAAATTATGAAAGACGCAGGAATCGTCAGAGCAAAATAGACCACGATCATAATGGGATCGATCAGATCACAGCCAAAACCAATTGCGAACAGCAGGCCCGCATCAGCGATGCCCCAAAGTGTGTAACCCACAATGTCTGAGAGTCGTATTGCCATGCGTTAATTATGGCGGATTCATTCTCGAATAGTAAAACAAAAAAACGCTGGCACGTCGTCACGTGCCAGCGTCTCTCTCAGTTGATTTCGCACAGACGAAAAGCCTGCACCACTTATCAGATACCCGGAATATCAAGCTGCTTCTCAGCGGCGAATTTACGCAGCTTCTTCAACGCTCGACTTTCCAGCTGACGGATACGTTCCTTGGTCACGCCGAGCTCCTGCCCGACTTGTTCCAGGGTCAGTGGCTCGTCGCCCTTGTTGAGGCCGTAACGCTTGAGGATGATCCGTTGTTCGCGTTCATCCAGTTGTTTGAGGATGGTCATGATCGCTTCGTGCTGCTGATGGTTGTCCATCTCCTGACGCATCGGGTTCGATTTCGTTTCCGGAGAGAAGAGGAAGACCTCTTCGCTGGCGGTACGGAACCGGTCGGCACGCGTGAGTTCAGCTGGAATCGACCGTGCAAAGTTCTTCATAATCGCCCATGTGGCATAGGTCGAAAACTTGAAGCCCTTGCTGTAGTCGAATTTTTCAATCGCCTTGATCAGCGACATGTTCCCGTCAGAAACCATCTCGAAGAAGTTGGCCTGAGCGTTCATGTGCTTCTTGGCGATCGAAACAACAAGACGCAGGTTGCTGCGGATGAGGAAGTTCTTCACTTCGCCCATCTGAGACACAAACTTGTCGATCTGATCCATGACCTGATTGGATGGAGAGTCCTCCTTGAGGCTGTCACGCAGTCCTTTCGCCTTGAACTTCAGATAGTTCATTTTGCGGAAGTAGTACGCTTCTTCCTCGCGGGTCAGCAGCGGAACCTTGTAAAGAGAAGTCAGATACGCCGGCAGGCCTGGAGGGGCCTTCATCTTCGTGGCTGACTTATCCACATGAGGAGCAGGAGCAAGGATATGTGCATCCGCGCCTGACTTGTGGAATTCCTCGCTGTCGATGAAGTCCAGGTTCTCCAGCATCAGTTCCTGATACCGGTTGTCAGTCACGACGCGGTAGATCGAAGATCGCTTGCGTCGGTACTCCTTGGCCAGTTTTTCGACCGCCGTCCCGCCGCGAAACCGTCGAACGATTTCGTTCTTGATTTCAGACGACAGCGGAGCAGACATCGAAGGGAAAATCGCGTTCTCAGGAAAGTCCGCGTCGTACTTCTTGATCGTGCTCCGAACGGTCTCCACAGAACGCCCCAGCTTTTCAGCCAGACGCTTGCTGATCTCCGTCAGGTTGGCACCAGTCATCGCCATGCGTCGGGCACGGCGCAGAATCTCTTCCCGTTCTTCGCCAGACATCTGGCTGAAGCGTCGACCTCGATCAACATCGGTACTATGAGTTTTTAAGAACATTTCAATGGTGGATCGCAAAAAGCCCACCCGTTTACGATTGCCGAACAGAAAACGTCGGCTGACCAGTCCTTTACTCCGCCAGCGATCCACCGTCTTCGTTGAGACGTTGAACTCTTCGCTGACATCCTGGACAGTCAGAACTTCCGGGAACTCCCCGGCCGACAAATCGACGCTGTCCGAAAGGTCTTCGATGAAACAGCGCAGATCGTGCATCACTTCAACGCCCGAGATTTTCAGGTCCGGGTAGTCGGAGGTGCGGAACTTGGTGATCTTGTAATAGATCTCCTGGTAGCTGTACTCCTTGCTCTGATCGACCGTGGCGAGGAACTGTTCGGTACGTTCCAGCTGCGCCAGACGGACTTTCGGAACCGAGTAGCTGACCTGTTGATCTTTAAGCTTTTTCAGGGCAGGGTGTTGATAACGACTGCGACCTGATCGCGCCGCAAGGACGCTTGCATTGGTATTGAGAGTTGTCTCAGGTGTCTGAGACTGAGTTATATGAGACATGGTGACATTCCTTCGCATCTCAGGATCAGCCTGGCGTGACTTCATTGACCCGCTCGAGCATTTATCTTGAAACCGTGTCTCTCGGAGATGCTTCCTGCATCATCATGAGAGTGTCGCTGATTTGTGAGACAGGCGTGAATGACGCGGGTCTCGATTGTTGAAGCCACAAGGTGTCTGATTCCCTGAGTCCCCATGATCATCTACGTCGTTTCGACGCGGATGGTTGAAGGGAAGTTCGCAAATCTTTAATGAAACTTACGAGTTACCTTCGCAAACCTTGGATTTTTCTGGCGTTACGGTCTGGGATGCGGAAACTACGTACCCCTAAGGACTTCGAACGCAGACAACAACCAGATGTCGTGGCCATTACAAGGCTGACAACCACTGCAAAAGATCGTTATCTGATATCATGTAGACGCAAATCCCCTGCCAGACTTACTGGAATTCGACAGGAGTCAGTAATTTGGCCCCTTGACGAGACTGAACACCGAGAGTAGCAGCCCACAACCGTCATAAACAGAACGGTTTACGATCATCACAAACCCCAAAGTGTCATCATTGTGTGGACACATGCTCGACGAACCGATGTCAAAAAAAATCGCGCGCCAGCAGGACACCTGCCAGCATTTGTACGAACTGCAACAGGAATTGCCAGCATTGCAATTCGCGTCTCAAAAGCCTGTTTTGACTGAAGTTGCGCTGCGTCGTTCGCCCCCTTGACGTAAGATCCCCTCCGCACGAGCCCTGAAGAATGTTCAGTTCCCCGCCAAGGCAAATCTGAACGAACTAAGAAAACTTCGCGAGGATGCGATGTCGAACTATCACGGACGATTTCTCTTTCTGATCCTGGTCGCTTTCGTCGGCACCCTGAATGCCCAACCGCCACGGCTACTCCCTGCCGATTCAGAAAACGGCCCGACCTTGCTCGAGCAGATGCACCAGCCGAACGCCGGCCAGGTCAGCCCCGTTGAAGATGATGCCACATTGCGCCACATCATCATGGTCTCTTCCAGTGATGCCTTCGCGCTGGGAGACCTCGGCCAAGTCCTCAAAACATCCGATGGCGGAGCGAACTGGAAAAAAGTCGACGTCCCCACCACCGCTCATTACCGGACCGCATGCTTCCTCTCAGACAAGTTCGGCTGGATCGCCGGCGGAAAGACGATCCCGTTCGCAAAATCAACCGAAGCCGTTCTGCTGGTCACCAAAGACGGCGGCGCCACCTGGACACCAATTGATGTCTCGACCTGGCCAGAGTTCATCAGCCTGAAATTCTTCGACCTCGAAAACGCCATCGCCGTAACGCTGCCCACGCCAGCCGTCGCTTCCGGCGTCCTCCGAACCGTCGATGGCGGAAAAACCTGGATGCCACTGGAAGGAACTGCCAACGCCGTCTGGCAGGCTGGAACCTTCATCGACAGCGAGACAGGTGTGCTCGTCGGCAACAATGCCACAATTCGCCTCGTCGCCGGTGCGCAGCTCGGACCAGAACTGCCCGCCTCGAACAACCCAAAACACCTCCGCGACGCCATCGTCCTCCCCTCAGGCAAGGGAGTCTTCGTCGGAGACGGCGCCCTCATGCTCCGCACGACGAGCGCAGGTGTCACCACCCAGCAAATGAGCCTGCCAGTCCCCCGCTCCTCCGCACAAAGCTTAAGCTTCCGGGCCGTCGAAATCGTCGAAGGCGTGATCTACTTGGCAGGACAACCAGGCTCCGTCGTCTGGCGATCAGAGGATGGCGGCAAAAGCTGGACCTCCGCCCCCACCCCACTCGTCGGCACCATTCACGACCTCGATTTCATCACCCCCGACCACGGCATCGCCGTCGGTGACCTGGGCCAGATCGTCATGACCAAAGACGGCGGCAAGTCATGGACACCCAGCCGCAACGAAGGCTATCATCTCGCAGCCCTCTCACTCTTCACACGCCCGGAACAATTCCCCTTCCTCACCGTCGCCCGCTATGGCGCCAACGACGGATACCGCGTCGGCACCGTCCTCTTAACAACAGGCGACGCCCGCGATCCCCAGTCAGGCCTCCCAGACCAGCACAGCCTGCAGGCCGCCACATTAAGCGACGGAGGCCGCGTCAGCCACGCCGAGTGGATGCTCCCCGCAGAACTCCCAGATGGCGATCTCGACTGGCAGAAACTCGCCATCTGGTGGAACGAAAAGACCGACGGCCACTTACAGGAAGACGTCGTCTCGCGATTCGTCCTCCTGCTCCGCATGATGCAGCCCGAGATCGTAACAATCCCCACCGGCAAGTCCGACCAAAACCTCGCCCCCGGCGCCTTCGACCGCTTGCTGCACGACGCCCTCGTCCGAGCCGTCGTCGACGCCGCCAATCCCGCCGCATACCCCGATCAGTTGACCATGCTGCACTTGAAACCTCACCGTGTCGAACGAGTATTCCAGAAGCTGCCGTCGTCTCAAATGTCCCGCCCCTGCGTCGAGCCATTCGAACTGCTGGGCAACCTGAAGAAGACAGCCGCAGCAGCCGCTCATGACTCCCTCGGACTCGTCGCCGTCAGAGGAAACAAATCCTCCCTGGCCATGCCGGAAGTCGCCGTCGAATCCTATGCCGTCATCGAAACAGACACTGAAGGCCTCGTACGCCAGTACGCCGACCTCTTCGCAGGCATCCTCATCCCGCCAGGCAGCCTCTCTCGCCGAACCGTCACCACGACCGACGTCGAGAACCTCAAGCCATTACTCAAAGCCGCCGAGCGACAAAGAAACGCCTACCACCTCTTCAGACAGAGAATCAACGCCGAACAGTCAGCCGCCTACATCCTCGCAGAGTTCGACGAACTCACCCGCGGCCTGACTGACGAAGAATCGGCCATGCTGCTATTTGAACTGGCACGTAAGCAGGTCCAGACCGGGCACATGCTCGAAGCCCAGTCAACCATCGCCGAACTCGCCAAACGCTACGGCAAGACAAACGCCGCCGGCGAAGCCTTCACCTGGATCATCCAGACCGCCAGCTCCGCGGAACTTAACTGGATCATGTTCAAAGACACCAAGGTACGAACCGAGATCGTTCGATCAAACACTCAAAACGTCGTCCAGCAGGCCCATGTCGCCCAGCCAGGCGCGGGACTCAATCTGCAGCCAACATTCCGAGGCGAATACGACCTCCCCGAAACAACACCAGATCCCGCCACCCCGCAAATCCAATTGCTCAACCACGATGAACGCTCCAACCTGTCCAACCCGCGCTACAGCCAGCTGCTCGAACAGCAGGCCAGACTCGCGATGAACGCCGCCATGCTGCTCAGGGAGCATCACCCCAAGCGCACAACGACACCCGAGATCGCCTTCCCTCTCGCCTCCTTAATGAGGTCACACAAAAAAGACGCCATGGCCGATGACCTCCTCCGCAGCCTCGCACAAAAGTCAGGCTCCAATGTCTCAACCCTCGCCCGATCCGAACTCTGGGTCGCAGCCCCAATGGGATTGCCCATCCGCTCCCTGCAGTCCATGAAGTCAACCGGCCTCCGCCCACACCTGGACGGCATGTTAAGCGACCCCTGCTGGCAGGCCATGCCGGAGATGCGACTATCAGCGACCCAGCGTCGGGAAAAAGATCCCCAGGAGACGAATTCCTCGTTCGTCCTGATGACCTACGACAGTGAATACCTCTATCTGGCCGCCAGTATGCTGAAGGTCGAGGCATTAGAATACGCCCCCTGCCAGCAGCCCGGACGAGTCCACGATGAATTGCTGGACGGACACGACCGCCTGGCCTTTCACTTCGACGTGAACCGCGACGCAACTTCAGCCTACATCTTCGAAGTCGATCAACGCGGCAAGACACGCGAACGTGCCTGGGACCAGATCGGCTGGGACCCGCAATGGTTCGTCGCCGCCACGCAAGACGAAACCCGCTGGCGGATCGAAGCCGCCATTCCCCTCAACGAACTCGTCCCCCAGTCCCCCGAACTCGGAGCGACCTGGAACCTCTATATCAGCCGCACCGTCCCCTTTCACCAGTATGAGTCCTGGACAGCACCGGTCACCGCAGAGCCAACCTATCAAAACTGGGGTCTGCTCCAGTTCAAATAGGAAGTGAAGAAATAAATATCTTTTGAGATGCCTTACCCCGTCGATTTCGGCCTGCTGAAGACTCACTCGATGCGACTTTTTCGCAATTGATCGCACGGAATCAACGAAACAGAAAAAAAACTTCCGCCTGGCGCGCAAGCCTGCTGAAACAGTGCTTTGCGCGGTGTGTTTGACAGACTTGGCGCCTCAAAATGCGCTGCTCAAGAATGGTACGGACAATCTGTTTTGTTTCGCTTCAAACGTGTTGCGAAGTGCAGAAAAAAAACGCTACTGGTCGCATTTTGCGAACCTGATGCACGATTGGCACGATCCATCGAAACAGTGACGAAGAAAAAATCCGATAGGCACCACAAGTGCATTTAGTTGGTTGAAACATTCGCATGATCTCTTAGGGACAATGAGATCCTTGGCATTCGATAACAGCTTAGAAGTCGGATTCATGCCCACCCCTCCCTTATGGCTTGCAGTCTTTACGAATCGTGTCTCAGAGCATTTACATGCTTTGGACATGCTCGCGCCCATCGGCTGCCACTACCATCAAGAGCAGGACTGCTGGGAAGTCACCGTGTTCTGTTCATCAACCGAAATCGTCGGCGGTGAACTGGACGGCCAGCTGACCTACTCACGCTTCTCGGTCGATGTCCAGGCAGTGATCGCAGAGTTCGATTCGGTCGAAGGCATCGAATGGCAGAACGAACCCGCTGGCAAGGATGACGACCTGGGAGCCCATCTCGGAATCGTCGGCATATCCAATCACCATCGGATCTGGCTACGCATTCTGTCAAAGCCACCCAAAGGCCTACGAAGCGGACGCGTCGCCCACCTACAAAGCCAGGAATTCATCGAACTCTGGTAGCAACCTCACTTCTTCTCTGTCCCAAGCGAGCGGGCGGGAGCAAGGAGTTCGCTCTCGTCGAATAGACGAGAGTGGACGACGGTAGTCCTCTCAGGAAAATCAACCCCCTGTCTTATTCCGCACGACGTAAGCCTGAATCGAGCCCACTCAAACGGTCCGCATCCTTCCACTGAACCACGGACGGCTCACTCTCCTCAACGCTTTACTCACGCTCCATAATCGATTCATACGCCAGATCCGTCGCTCCTCGATAGCGAACCTTCGGGGCATACACGATCCCTTCCTCATTTTGCTCGATCATATGCGCCGCCCACCCTGTCAGACGACCAATCGCCGCCAGTGGAGCAGCCAGATCCAGAGGCAATCGCAGGTAGTGCATTAAGCGGAAGTAAGTCCAGTCCAGACAGGGACGCTGACGTCTGACAGAATAGATCTTCCGCTCCATCTCTTCGGCTGCTTCTTCAATCTCAACCGTATCCGCTTCGATCGCAACCTTCTCACAGATCGAGCGCAGCAGACGCTCCCTCGGGTCGAAGTCGACATAATCCGTCACCCCAAAGCCCGGCAGCTGAGTCTTGCCAGCCAGAAGAAGTCGTTCGACGCGAGCGTGCATGTCATCGATTTTACTGAAGCTGCCATACGTTTGACCAATCCGCTCCACCATCCCGCCCGCATGATGCCCCTGGAAACAGGACATCGCAGAGAGTATGCCCGCAAAAAGATCGCCACCATTCGAGACAGCCATGCGGGCAGCCAGCGCGCTCGCATCGAAGTTACTCGCAGCCGTGATCATCAGCAGAATTTCAAGAGCCCGTTCCGATAGCAGCGAAGGGTCATTCCCCGTCAGAATGCGATACAGCGCCCCCGCATAACTGAAGCTGTCAAAGTCGGTCTGATAATCAACAGGCACATTGCCACGAATGCGCGCCGCAATCAGCAACGGCAACTGAGCCAGCAGACGCACCGTCTGCGAAGTCATTGCATGCGTCGTCGTCTCGTGCAGCTGCGGATCATGATGACCAATGATCCCAATGCCCGTCCGCATGACATCCAACAGGCTGACGTGCATCGGCAAATCAGCGAGCTTAGAAAGCAGTTCAGGATCAATCAGCGATTCATCCGTCAGGATCGCATGAAAGTCCGCGAGTTCTTCCAGATTCGGAAGATCCCCTTTCAGCAGCAGATAGACGACCTCGGGAAACGAAGCATCAATGACCAGATCGCTGAGCTTATACCCGCGATACAGAATCCGCCCATCATTGGTCGCGATATTCGTTTCGCCGACACAAATGCCGGCCAGACCTGGGTAGTAGAGTTCCAGTCCCATGACTCAATTCCATTCGAGTGGGTGGAGGATGAAATGTTTTCGCAGTCGTTGTCGATCATTGAGTGATCGTCAACATGCTTCCTTGTCGGCTCAAGTATGAAGAGCGAACAAATGGGTTGCAATGGAATTCGGGCAAGAAAGACGAATGAGAGACGGAACACACCCACCACGTTGCAACGTTTCATTCCCGAATCGATGCAGTTCCCTGTGTGCCACGGCTGTGTCAGCCGTGCCTTCGCGCAATGGTCGTCCATTCTGCGGCTCATACGGACGTTCGCCCTCCCATCTGTCCCGCGCCGCAACCTCACACCGACTCATCGAGATCGAACGCTGTTCATCAACATTGCCGTGATCGACATCGTTACTTTCTGACGTCGTAGGCAAACAACTTGTCCTGATCGCGAATATAAAGAACCCCATCCGAGACAACCGGGTGAGGCCACGTCGGACGACCACTCGAACTCGGCTGCTCGAACTGACCTTTTTCCACATACGCCTTCGGACTCGCTTCGACGAGCGCAATCGGCCCCTTCTCACTTCGAAGAATCAAGTGACCATCAGCGAACGTCAACGAACCTTTGCCCACACTTCTACTCTTCCACATCGACTTCCCCGTCGCAACTTCCAGACACGTCAGAATCCCCGGATCGCTGCTTCCATACAGGTAATCGCCCTCGATGACCATATCGCCGTGGTGGTTCTCCATGTCTTTAGTTTTGTAGACCTCATTCGCGCTGATCTTCGCCCCCTGCTTCTTGAAGCTGAGGAGCGCCCCGCCCGTCCCATAGCCGGACGCAAAGAAGACGCTCGACTTATATAGTAATGGCGACGAACAGTTCGCAGTCCCGTTCGACGCAGCCCCATTCCCCCACAGAGGCTGACCCGATTTCGAGTTCACACCCACAACACCCTGACTGGTGAAGGTGATGTATTGAGGCACTCCCAGCAGATTCGTAAACAACGGCGAGGCATACCCCGCTTGTGGACCGCCAGGAATCTGAGAGGTCCATTTCTGAGTCCCATCCTCCAGGCTGAGCGCCACCATAGACCCTTTGGACCCGCCCGGCGTCGCAATCACCAGCCCCTCATGCACGAGTGGCGATTCCGACAGTCCCCAGATAATATTGTTGCCCTGATAGCGTTCGAGAATATTGACGCTCCAAATGACCGAGCCATCGTCAGCATTCAGACAAACAAGCTGTCCCTGAGGATCGAGCGCCACAATTCGCTCCGGCTTTCCACTACGCCCCGTGACAATCGTTGGCGTTGATCGCGGACCATTCCCCTGACCCTCTTGATACTTCGGAGCAATCGGCCTCTTCCACAGGATTTGACCATCACGGGCATTCAAAGCAATGACAACATCTTTATCCCCCTCAGTCCCCATCGTCGTCATGAAGTCGCCGACGCGGGTGACCGTCGAGTACCCTTCTCCAAAGCCCTCAGCCGTCCACAGCAGCTTCGGCCCACCCTCAGGCCAGGCTTGCAGCAAGCCGGTTTCCTCCGACTTGTTATCCCGATTCGGCCCCCCAAACTGAGCCCAGTCATCAGCAGACACAGGAGCAGCAAAAAGCCCCAGACAGACAACAAACACAACAACAACCGAAGACCCGCGACGCATGGAGACCTCCTTGAAGAAATGTCTCTTCAGGCTACACATCGAAAGTCGTCGTTGCTAGATCAACACCAACAGATGAATCCAATTCGCGCACACCAAACCATTCGCTCCACGAAGCAACTCCCGGAGGGTCCGCTGTGCGGACCGTCAATACGCATACGATACCCAATGCCTACGAAGAATCTCCTGACTCGCCCCACCGGAAGGCCGAGGCTCCGCCCGAGCCGCTGTCCCGCGTTGCAACCTCACACCGGTTGATCGAATTCAAACGGGGTGCAGGAAACAAAACCAGCAGCAACCACAAAGCCCGCCACGCGCAAGAAACCGAACAAAGACCGTCCGGCCAAGCCCTAAGCCCCAATACCCAAGCCCTATCTCGCCTTCCAACTCCAGTGACAACACTGGCAAGAGTATTCAGAGTTCATATTCGAGGACGTCGTCATGCTGCGATAAGCAGACGACGTACGACGTCGATAAGTTTCCAGAGGCAGAATCTGCGCGCTGTGGCATTGCGGGCAGGACTGGTTCGCTTTCATCTGGCGGGCCCGTTGCAGCAGGGCGTCCTGAAAATTGATGGTCTCAGGCTCGTAATAAGCGTCGAACGAGAGAATGACAGGTTCGTCGTAGGTCTGGTCGAATTCGGGCTGATAAACAGCTAGTTGACTCATCCTTGAGTACTCCTGACTGAAGACTTCGTGTCTGAAAAAGTGCGTTTCGTAGCCGCAACATCACCTCGGAATCCCTCCTCGGCTAGCACGGTTGTAACTTTGACACAACAGGAAATCAAGCCACGTTCTTTTCCAACAGCCATGTTGCGTAACTTCTTCATCATTTAGTATGCAAAGAGAAGTTTTTCACACGACCAGCGAACAGGCGTAAGATAGAGAGTTTCATGTCGAAGACGATCTCACTCGTTATCGGTTTAGCAGTCACCGCCCTCTTCCTCTGGCTGGCCTTCCGCGGCGTCGACTTCGCTGACCTCGGCTCACAACTCGCCAAAGCCGATTACCGCACCCTCCCTCTCTACCTGCTGGCCCTCGTCGCCTTCTTCGTTCTCAAGGCCTACCGCTGGACCCTCCTGCTGAAGACCTTTGGCAAGTATTCGATCCCCCAGGTCATGCCCGCCCTCATGATCGGCTTCATGGGCAACAACATTCTCCCCGCCCACCTCGGCGAGTTCATGCGCGTCTTCGTCTTCGCCCGCGACTACAAAAAGTCCTACACCGCCATCCTCAGCAACCTGATCCTCGAACGGATCTTCGACGTCGTCACCATCCTCGCCGTGTTAATCATCGGCCTCATGTTCGTCCCAGAGCTTTTCGCCGTGACGGAAATACGCATCGGCGCGATCCTCGTCTGCATCGCCGCGGCTGGCATCCTCGCTGTGACAGGCATCTTCGTCATCTGGACCGAACGCTTCATCGCTTTCACACGCTGGATCTTCTCCAAACTCCGCTTCCTCCCGACGACCCTCGAAAGCAAGGTCACTCACCTCATGCAGGAAGCCCAACTCGGCCTCAAAACCCTCCATGATCCCTGGCTCACCATTCAGATCGCAGCCGTCTCCATCGTCCACTGGATGGTCATGACCGCCATGTTCTTCCTCTCCCTTTGGAGCTTCGGCATCGAAGTCACCATCCCCACCGCACTCCTCCTCATGTCCGTCACCGCCCTCGGCGTTATCATCCCCGCCGCCCCCGGCTTCTTCGGAACCATCCAGCTCGCCTTCCTGCTCGTCCTCACCCCCATTCTCCACCTCAACGAACAGCCCGCCTTGAAGTCCGCCGTCGTCGGCGCTTCCATCTATTATCACCTGGCCCAATACATCCCCGTCACGCTGATCGGCCTTTATTATCTCCACAAAGTCGGCCTCTCCCTGACAAAGGTTGCCAGTGAAATTGATCATGTGCAGCACGAAACCCTCGACAGCGATCCCGATCCCGCCGTTCTCTCAAATTAAGCCATATAAATGATTTGATTCCAAAATCGAATTGCTTACCTTGAAGTCGACCCGCCACTCTTCTTCAAGGAACCAAAAACATGCTCCGATTCGCGATCCCCGCCTGCCTCTGCCTTCTGGCGACCCTCCCCGCCTCCGCCCAGACAACCAAATCCCCCGCCGAACTCAAAGCCATCATCCCCGCCCAGCTCAACGCCACCAAGCCCGACTACGTCGTCTTCGTCCCCGAAGTCACCGAAAACGGCACCAGCGACACCGGCAACGAACACTTCCTCGTCTTCGACGGCCCCGATGGCTCCCTCATGGCTGTCTGGACCCAAAGCTCCGTCGAAAACTACTCCGCCGACATGCCCGCCGACCAGCACATCACCTTCTCCACCAGCCACGACGAAGGCAAAACCTGGACCAAACCCCAGATCATCGCTGGTCCTCGCAAAGCCGGCGACGGCCGCATGGCCAGCTGGGCCTACCCTCTCGTCAGCAAGAAAGGACGCATCTACGTCCTCTACAGCCAGCACATCGGCAAGCACGACACCTTCTTCCACCACACCGGCTGGATCCACGGCGTCTACAGCGACGACAACGGCAAAACCTGGTCACAACCACAAAACGTCCCCGTCGCCCGCAGCATCAACGACAACCCCGATCCCGAAATGCCACCCAACATGCTCTGCTGGCAGAAACCAATCCGCCTCGGCAAAGACGACAAATACATCGCCGGCTTCACCCGCTGGACCAGCTACGCCGTCCGCAAACCCGCTACCAAGTCCTGGATGTCCGCCGACGCCCGCGTCGAGTTCATGCGCTTCGAAAACGTCGATGACAACGTCGACCCCAAAGACCTGAAAATCTCCTGGATGGCCAGCAACGAAAACGCCCTCGCCGTCCCCTACCCAGGCCACCCCGAAAACAGCGCCTGCCAGGAACCAACCATCGTCAAACTCCCCGACGGCCGTCTCTTCTGCGTCATGCGAACCGCAGCAGGCAGCCCCTTCTACAGCATCAGCAAAGACCAGGGCGATACCTGGTCACCCACCAAACCCCTCCTCAACAAAGACGGCGGCCACCCACTCCCTCACCCCCTCTCCCCATGCCCCATGTACGACATCGCCGGCAACACCGCAGGCAGCGGCACCTACGCCCTCTTCATCCACAACCACGACGGCCACTACAAAGGCTTCGGCCCAGACGACTCCAGCAACCACCGACGCCCCATCTACCTCGTCACCGGCCACTATCAAACAAACGCCGAACAACCCGTCTGGTTCGACGAACCCACCTTCTTCTTCGACCACGACGGCACCTCCCTCGGCAAACCCGGCACCAAAGGCCGCACCGACCTCGCCCTCTACTCCAGCTTCACCAACCGCAACAACAACCCCGTTCTCTGGTACCCCGAACGAAAATTCTTCCTCCTAGGCAAAAAACTCCCCCACTAACTTTCTTAGGCGAGCGGGGGGTGTAAACCCCCTGTCTTAAAAACTCGCTAAAAACAAGCCACCCAGAGCACGCCACAGCCCCACTCTCCCCCTCAAGACTCTCCCCCCAAAAACCTGATTCTCAAACTACCCGTCTTAAAACTCCCCCACCCCGACATTTCCCACTCCATTCCCCTTCCGCACTTCCCAAACACCCCATTCCGCGCACCAATTCCCCTCTCTATAGAGAGACCACGCACGTGCGCGCACTCTCTTGTCTTTTCTGACGAATTCCGAATTCCGATTTACGAATTACGCCTCATGACCAGCTTCGCCCCCATGCTCACCACCTTCCTCGGCCACTCCGCCGTCTTCGCTGCCATCTCCGAAATCCTCCACCGAGGCTACAACGTCGCACTCCCCCTCATCGACACCGGCGACGACTTCTACGTCTACAAATCCCCCGGCAAAACCTACGCCCGCATCCAGGTCAAATCCGCCACCCCCCACCCCCTCAAAACCAAACCCGCCCACCAGGCCCACTTCCGCATCCCCCTCTCCCAACTCCACACCCGCCACCAGCCCGACCTCATCTACATCCTCACCATCCGCCCCCATACTTCCCCTCTCATTCCCCCGTATGCCACTCGCCC
>SXGT01147438.1_pt1 | contig 31640 bp, 26 predicted proteins | sample 3176221 | NCBI WGS metagenome assembly SXGT01 (sample SAMN11356862, study PRJNA531348) | freshwater metagenome | isolation source: freshwater sample F1-120 | place: China: Fuxian Lake, Yuxi | collected 2017-12-25
ACCGCGCCGAACAGATCGGGGCGCTGGGTCAGCATCACGCCCATGAGCAGGCCTCCGTTGGAGCCGCCGATGATGCCGAGCCGGGGCCTCGAGGTGACCTTGCGGGCGATCAGCTCCTCGGCGACCGCGATGAAGTCGTCGTAGGCCTTCTGCCGGTTGCCCTTGAGCGCCGCCTTGTGCCAGTCGGGGCCGTACTCGCCGCCGCCGCGGATGTTGGCGATCACCTTCACACCGCCGCGCTCGATCCAGGCCGCGCCGGCGGTCGAGTCGTAGCCTGGCGTGCGCGCGATCTCGAAGCCGCCGTAGCCGTCGAGGATGGTGGGCGCGCTGCCGTCGAGGGCGAGGCCCTTCCTGGCGATCTGGAAGTACGGGATCTTGGTGCCGTCGCGAGAGACCGCGAAGTGCTGGGTCGCCTCGATGCCGCGGGCGTCGAAGAACGACGGATTCGACTTGAGCTTGGTCCGGGCCTTCTTCTCGATGCTGCCAAGCGACAGCGTGGTCGGCGTGGTGAAGCCGGTCTCGGTGAACCAGTAGTCGTCGTTGACGTCGGCGTCGTAGGCGCTGACGCCGATCGAGCCGACCTCGGGCGCCTCGACGCGGGTCCTCACCCATCTGCCGCCCTTCTTCCGGTGCAGGTAGATGCGGCTCTTCACGTCCTCGAGCTCGTCGACCAGGATCGCGGTCCGGGTTCCGCTGTAGCCGGCCAGCGACGTGTTGGGACGGGGCTCGAACAGCATGGTGAAGTCGCGCTTGCCGGCCAGGTAATCGGCGAGCGGCGTGATCAGCAGCGCGCCCGCCGGCCAGGTCTTGTCGCCGATCGTCCACGCGCTACGCAGTGAGAACAAGATCTGGTCGTCCCAGGTGCCGAGGCTGGCGTCGTCGGGCTTGTCGATGCGACCGAGCTTGCCGTCCTCGATGAGGAACATCTCGTTGGTGTAGAAGTCGGGCGAGCGCCCGGCCCAGTCGCGGACGCGACCGTGATCCCACTCGCGGTACGCGAACACCGAGACGTCGGTGGCCTTGCCCTCGATCACGGTCGTCGCTTCGCTCAGCGGCGTGCCCCGCTTCCACTCCTTGTAGATACGCGGGTAGCCGGAGTCGGTCATCGAGCCGGGACCGAAGTCGGTGCCGACCAGGATGGTGTCGAGGTCCTTCCAGCTGGCGCTGTTCTTGGCCTCGGGCAGGAAGAAGCCGCCCTCGACGAACGCCTTCGCGACCGTGTCGAACTCGCGCACCACGTCGGCGTCGGCGCCGCCGCGCGACAGGCTGATGAGGCAGCGCTCGTATCTCGGGTAGAGACAGCTCGCGCCGTGCCACACCCAGTTCTCGCCCTCGGCCTTGCCCAGCGCGTCGAGGTCGAGCACCGTCTCCCAGCGCGGCGACTTCTTCTTGTACTCGGCCAGCGTGGTGCGCCGCCACAGCCCGCGCGGGTTGGCCTCGTCCTTCCAGAAGTTGTAGAGCTGCTTGCCGTAGACCCCGACGAACGGGATCTTCGCCTTCGAGTCGTAGATCGTCAGCAACCGAGCCCTCATCGCCTCGAAGCCTTCCGTGGCCTCGAGCTCGCCCTGGGAGATCGCGTTCTGTTCCCTCACCCAGGCGAGTTGCTTCTCGCCGGTGACATCTTCCAGCCACAGGTACGGATCGTCGGTCACGGTCGTCGTGTTCGTATTCGTATTCGTATTCGTGGTCGTGGTCGTGGTCGTGGACGTGGACGTGGACGTGGACGGCTGCTTGGTTCCGGCGGCGCCGCCGCCGCCACACGCGGCCAGCATCATGACGAGGCAGATCAGGGAGGACCTTCGCATGCCCTCGGCATATCACCCACCCCGTCTCTGGACCACCTGGGCATGCGGCGGTCCACACTGCGCGCAGTGGGCCGTGAACGTCACCGGTGCAGCCTCGCCCAGGTCCGGGAAGCGCGTCGCCGCCATCACCGACGGCGGATCCAGCGTCTCCGTCAATCCGCAGCTCGGGCAGGCCCCGATGTCCCAGCCGGCCCGCTCGTCGAGGTACGCCTCGGTCACGTACAACGGGTACCTGCAACCCGTCGCCGCGATGAAGCGCAGCCGCTCGCCGGCTTTCACCGTCACCAGCGCGTGGGGCTGACTGAGCAACTCGCCGACGTACACCGGCGTCGCGTGCCCGCGGTCCTCGCCGGTGACTCGCACCCAGCAAAGCTCGGTGCGCTTGCCGGTCCGGCGCGGTTCGCCGTCGTGGACCAGGACCTGAAGATCGTCGGGGTACTGGGGATGGAATTTCCCACGGAGGTGGGGGTCGACTCGCCACGGGCCGTGAGCCGGGGGCTGGGGACCGTAGAACGAGAGCCATGCCGGTGTCGTCGGCAGACCACGCGTGAGGGCTTCCTCCTCACCCAGGACGCGCCCGGGCACGCCGATCGGCAAGCGCACGGTCAAGGCCGGGCGCTCGATGTGCGTCTGGTCACCGGTGCGGCCGCCCTTGGCGGAGAGCCCGGCCTGGGGATCGAGGTACACGAACCCCACGAAGGGCTCGGCCTCCGTCCACGGCGGCTCGGGCAACTGCAATTCGACCCAGCGCAGGAGCGCCGCGCCGTCGACGGACGTCGGCTTTGTCATTGCGCGCAGTATGCCATCGCTGCGACGATCGCTTCATGCGCGTGGTCCTCTCCTGCTCAGCGCTGCTGATCGTGGGTCTGCTGTCCAGCCTGGTCCCGGCGTGCAACTGCGGTGACCCCACCAGCTCCGGTGACGACGATGTCGACGCCGCCGGCTGCGGCACCGGCGACCTGTGCGGTGATCCGCAGGTCTGCCGTTACGACACCTGCATCGATCCGCCGCCGCCGTGCGACGCCAACATGGAGTGCGAGGGCGACCGCTACTGCGACCTGTCGACCAACGAGTGTCTGCCCTACGGCGTCGGCCCCGGTGGCACCTTCGATGACGAGTGCACGCGCGAGGTGGTCCCGGGCGTGTTCTTCCCGGGCGTGCAGTGCGAGTGGCTGGGCCCGCCCGCCGGCGACCCCTTTCCCGATCACAAGAACGTGCTCGGTTCGCCGATGGTCGCGACCTTCGGCGGCGGTGGCGGCGGCGGCGAGTTCGGCAGCCCGTCGATCGCCTTCATCTCGTACAACTTCACCGATGGCGGTGGCGACGCCTGTCGCGGCGACACCCCCGCCTACTTCGGCGTGCTGCGCGTGATCGACGGCCGCAACTGCGAGCAGCAGGCGACCTTCGCCAATCCGATCATCGCGTCGCAGTCCGTGGCCATCGCCGATCTGGGCGGGCCCGACGCGTCGCCCGAGATCGTGGCCCAGCGCCAGGACGGCGGGCTCATCGCCTTCACCCGCAACCCCAGCGGGACCTGGGCGGTCCTGTGGAGCAGCGCCGACAACTACGGCGACGCCTTCTGCAACTGGTCCGGACTCTCGATCCACGATCTCGACGACGACGGTGTGCCCGAGATCCTCTTCCAGGGCGCGGTCTACTCGGCGGCCGGTCTCCTCCTCAACACGCCGCTGGTGCCGTCGACGCTCGATCCGTCGAGCAACGGCTACATTCCGGTGGTCGCCGACGTCGACAACGACACGTTGCCCGAGCTGGTCAGCGGCGGGCAGCTCTACCGCTGGGACCTCGCTACCACCGAGTGGGTGGCCGACGGCGCGGCCCTCGGCGGCGTCAACGGCGACGTCGCCGTCGCCGACCTGGGCACCTTCACCGCCACTGCCGCCGATGACAACCGCGCCATCCTCGACGGCGTCGCCGAGATCGTCACCGTCAACGCCGGTGTTGCCCGCGCCTACACCACCGGCGGGCGCTTGATCTTCACCGGCAACCTGCAGGGCGTGACGCCGGGCAACGGCGGTCCTCCCACGCTCGCCGACTTCGACGGCGACGGCCGGGTCGAGATCGCCTCGGCCGGCGGCACCGCCTACACCGTCTTCGACCTCGACTGCGCCGCGGGTGGCACCACCGCGGTGTGTGCCAGCGGCCGCACCGACGGCGTGCTCTGGTTCCAGGTTTCGCAGGACGGCTCGAGCAACGTGACCGGCTCGTCGGTGTTCGACTTCGAGGGCGACGGCCGTGCCGAGGCGGTCTACGCCGACGAGTGCTTCACCCGCGTCTACGACGGCACCACCGGCCAGGTCATGTACTCGCGCTTCCGCCGCTCGTGCACCTGGTACGAGAATCCGGTCATCGCCGACGTGGACGCCGACTTCAACGCCGAGATCGTGGTGCCCAGCAACACCAACTGCCCGGCCATCACCTGCCCGGCGCTCGACCCGATCTTCGACGGGGTGAAGTGCCTCGACGACTCCGACTGTCCGGGCGCGACCGTGTGCGGCCGCGAGATGGCGGCCGACACGCTCGGACGCTGTCGCTGCGCCGCCGACCCCGACTGCGGCGGCGACGGCTTCGTGTGCCGCGATCCCATCGCCGGAGCCTCGGCCGCGGGCCGGGTCTGCCGCGCCTCCAACCCGGGACCGGCCACGGCGTTCGGCGTGCGCGTGCTCGCCGATCAGGTCGATCGCTGGGTCAACACCCGCACCATCTGGAACCAGCACGCCTACTCGGTCACCAACATCGGCGAGGACGGCCGGGTGCCGCGAACCTCGGCGTGGCTCAAGAACTGGACCGAGCCCGGGCTCAACAACTTCCGTCAGAACGTCCCCGGCGACGGCCTCGGGGTCGGCCTCTCGCCCGATCTCACCGTGCGCGGCGCGACCGTGACCTGCGTGACCGGCGGCGCCCGCATCGCCGTCGAGGTCTGCAACCGCGGCACCGAGCCGGTGGCTCGCGGCCTGCCGGTCTCGGTCTACGGCGGCGATCCGCCCGGCCCGCTCGGCTGCACCGCCATGACCACGCTCAACCTGCACCCCGGCGGCTGCGAGATCGTGAGCTGCGACTGGCTGGGCGCCGGCAGCGTCGGCACCGTGATCGTCGACGACGACGGCACCGGCCAGTCGCAGAACCTGGAGTGCCACGAGGGCAACAACGACCTCGTGCTCACCGGAATCAACTGCCCGACCGGCCCATGACGAGCCAGCGCTGAGCGTCGACCCTCAGCCTGGTCGTCGCAACGAGCGCGACTCGACCATCAACGACATCTGGCGCGCGGTGGCGGCGTGGCCGCGCCGCTCGGCGCTGTACGGCCGGTCGCGCGGGCGCTCGTCGCGCGGGACCACCAGGCGCTGCTCGTAGTCGATCCAGATCCGGCGATCCTCGCGGCAGTCGTACTCGCGGCAGGGCGCGGGCCGGTGCTCGTAGCAGGTGCAGCCGGCGCCGCTGCGCGACAGGTGGGTGCAGTAGCCGTCGGCCTCCTGCGCGATGAGGTACGGGTTGCCGCGGTCCCAGCGGATCACGCCCTCGTCCAGGTCCTGGCTGGTCAGCGGCACGTCGAGGCCGCAGCAGCGGGCCTCGCAGATCGAGAGCAGCTCGAGGCAGGGCGGGCCGCCGTCGGGGATGGGTGGGACCTCGTACTTGTCGATGGGATCGCCGAGGTGCAAGCGGCCGACCGCGCCGATGTCGGCGGCCTGGATCTGCCGGGCCAGCACGGGGATGCGGGCCTCGATCGCGGCCGACGCGGTGGCGGCCTCGTCGGCGCCGAGGCGGCGGGTCAGCTCGTCCTGGAGCGCGATCACGTGGGCGGCCAGGTGGAACAGGTCACCGCGTAGCTCCTCGACCGCGAGCAGCACGTTGCGCAGCCCGCGATCGTGATCGGCGCGATCGGCGTCTCCGTCGGCCATGGCTAGAAGTCGAAGCCGGCCGAGACCGTGAACGTCTTCTGCGACGCCGCCTGATCGGTCGAGTCGCACGCGGTCGTGGTCGAGTCGAACATACATGCGTCGCTGCCGGCGCGCTGATCGACCGAGCTGCCGGCCAGCGCCATCGCGGCCTCCATGGTCAGCTCGAAGACGTAGTACTGGAGCTTGGCGCCGACGAAGAGGCGGTGGCGCAGGATGTCGTCCTGATCCTTGAACACGAAGTCGAGGGCGCGATCCGAGGCGAACATGGGATCGAGCGGATCGATGTGGGGCGTCGGGTCGATGACCTCGGAGCGCGGCACCATCAACAGCGCGCCGTAGCCGCCGTAGGGATCGAGGCCCCAGGTGGAGCCGATGCCGACGTGCTTGGAGACGCTGCCGTCGATCGAGATGACGGTCAGGTCGAGATCCTTCTGGCCGATCAGCCGCGACACGCCCCCGCGCACCGCAAACGAGGGCACCGGCAGGTCGTGGTAGCCCTCCTGCAGCGCGATCTTCACGTAGGCCTGCCCCGACCAGATCTTGGAGTCGAACAGGTGGACCATGCCGGCACCGAACTCGAGCGACGGCACCGGGAACCAGATGCCCTTGCGCACGAACAGGCCGATGGTCGGCAGCGTGCTGGCGCCGTGGTTGGCCGCGTCGGGCGCCGGCGAGCTGCGCAGCGCCCGCCACCAGCGCTGCTCGCTGGAGATCGAGGTCCAGCCGATGTCGGCCGAGAACTGGAAGCCGCCGAAGCCCAGGGTGTCGGCCGGGGCCAGGAGCCGGGGTGCCAGGGCCACGCCCAGCTCGCTGACCAGCGACCGCAGCTCGAGGCTCTGCCCGACCGCGCGGCTGGGCGTGCCGGTGCCGTTGTCGTCGACCAGCACCACCAGGCGGCCGAGGATGAGATCGTTGTCGCCGGCGGCGGCCGAGCGCGGCGCCGCTGCGAGGACCCCGATCACGGCCAGTGCTGGGAGGGCCAGAGCCCTCATGCGGCGCATCCAGCAGAGCCTAACCCCAGGGTTCACCTGGTGTCGACCCGCGTCGCTCGGTCCCGCAGGTCTCCTGTTACTCGGTGGCGGTCGGGGGATACGACTACATCTCGTGCAGCTCGACCGTCTCGCTGGTCCCGCCAGGCGCCAGCACCACCGGCTTCATCAGCTTCGGCGCCACGTACCAGACGGTGGACCTGCCGGCGGACAGCTGCCTGGCGTACATCGCGCGGGCGCTCGGGATCTGCCAGCAGACCGGCGTGCATTCGCCGGCGCCGTGACGTCCGCGTCGGTTCTCCGCTCGATGCCGGTCGTCGATGACCTGGCCGTGGAGTAGTGTCGCGGCGGAGTCGACACCATGACCCAGTACAGCACCCTCCTGGTCGCCGGCGCCGGCCCCGTGGCCCGCGTCACCCTCAACCGCCCCGACAAGCGCAACCCGATCGGGCTCGACACCTGCGGCGAGCTGGTCCACGCGCTGGGCGCCTTGCGCGACGACGCCGCCGTGCATGCCGTGATCCTGACCGGGGCCGGCTCGGCGTTCTCGGCCGGCGGCGACCTGGGCTCGATGAAGGCGCCGGGGGCGAGCGGGTCGGCGGTGCCTCCGGCGTCGCTGGTCGAGCTGTTCACGACCATGCACGACGTCGGCAAGCCCATCGTCGCCATGGTCAACGGCCACGCCCTGGCTGGCGGCCTGGGCCTGATGGTGGCGTGTGACCTCGCCGTCGCCGCCGACACCGCGACCTTCGGCACCACCGAGATCGGCGTCGGTCTATGGCCGATGATGATCACCGCCGAGATCACCCGCAACATCGGCCGCAAGAAGACGCTCGAGATGATGCTCACCGGCCGCCGCTACAGCGCCGCCGAGGCCCTGGCCATGGGCCTGGTCAACCAGGTGGTGCCGGCCGCCGAGCTCGAGGCCGTGACCACCGCGCTCGCCGCCGAGCTCGCCGACAAGAGTCCGGCCGCGGTCGCGCTCGGGCTGCGCGCGTTCTATCGCTCGGCCGATCTCGAGCTCGAGCCGGCCCTGCGTTACCTGCAGGGTGAGCTGGGCAAGGTGCTCGCGCTCGAGGACGCCGCCGAGGGCGTCACCGCGTTCTTGCAGAAGCGCAAGCCGGTGTGGACGGGGCGCTGAGGCGTCACGCGGCCCGAGCCGCGCGGGTGGTCGAGCTCGCGCGCAGCCAGGCGATCATGGCGCGGTCATCGTCGTCGCCGTCGGTCGCGGCCCGGGCCACGAGCGCGTCCCACGTCGACGCTCCTTCGATGGCGGCGGCGACCGCGGCCGCCATCAACGCCGTCGAGGGCGACGCGGCGGCGTCACGGTCATCGATCTCGGCCAGGTGGCGCGCCGCGGCGCCGTGGTCGCCGGCGCCGGCCTCCAGGGCCGCGAGCTGCAGCGTCGCGACCAGCGGGGGGTGCAGTCCAAACCGCCGGCGCGCCACGTGATAGGCCTGCCGTGCGGCAACCAGCGCATCATGGGGGCGACCGCACTCGAACCGGATCGAGGCCAGGTTGTGCCAGCCCCAGATCTCGATCTGTCCATAGCCGTGTCGCTCGGCGATGTCGACGGCGGTTCGACAGTCGGACTCGGCCTGCGCCAGCTCACCCAGCTTGCGCCACACGTTGATCCGGTTGTAGTAGCCGATGGTCAGGTGAAAGATGTCGCCGGTCGCTCGGCATCGCTCGATCGCGCGGTCGAGGATGGCGCGACCGCCGTCGAGGCGGCCCTGGCGCCGGTACACGCCGCCGAGCATGAGCATGGAGCCGACCGCGCTCTCGTTGTCCCCGATCTCCGACGCGATCGCGATGGAGTCTTCGAGCAGCCGCTGCGCCTCGACGAGACGATTCTGGCGAGCGCGGACCACACCCAGCCAGTTGTTCAGGCGAGCGCGCGTGAGCGGAGTGAGCTCGGTCGTCGCGGCGATCGCGTCGGCCCGTTCGACGAGCTCGGCCGACTCGGCCAGGTGGTCGGTGAAGTCGCACGCCGCTCCATCCGCGACCAGGGTCTCGATCACCAGCGCGCGGGCGTCGGCGTGCTCGGCGAGCGCGCGCGCTTCCCGGAAGTCCAACCGCGCGGCCTCGAACAGGGTCAACGGCCGCCGCGCGCGACCACGCTCGAGCAAGGCCTCGCAGCGCAGCTTGCCGGTCTCGAGCCAGCGTGTAGGAACGTGGTCGGAGATGGCGGCCAGGGCGTGACTGGCGAGACGCTCGGCCTCGAGATGCCGGCGATCCAGGTTGGCGCGACGGGCCAGCTCGATGTACGCCGTCGCGGCGAGCGTGCCCTCACCACAGCGCTCGCCATGGTAGGCGACGCGGCGGGTCCGCAGGATCGGATCGTCCTCCTCGCGCCCGCGCCACCACGCGAGCGCCGCGGCGTGAATGCGGCGGCGCGTGCCGGCGTCGAGGCGGGCGTAGGCCGCCTCGCCCAGCCGAGGGTCACCGACCGTCCACCGTTCGTTGTCGGTGACGATCAACCCGGCCCGGGCGAGCCAGGTCAGCCCGCCGCTGGCGTCGATGGACGCGGCGGCCTCGGAGCTGGCCTGGACCGCGTCGAGCTCCGCGACCGTCGGCTCGGCGCCGAGCGCGGCGCAGGTGCCCAGGAACTCGACCAGCGCCGGGGGGAGCCGCGCGAGCTCGTGGTCGACGAGCCAGTCGCCGCCGGCGCGGGTCGGTCCGAAAGCGAGCTGGTCGGCCGCGATGTACCAGTCCTCGCTGTCGGGCAACCGGCGCACCAGCCCGCGCCGATGAATCTCGCGGATCGCTGCGACCAGCTGGCCGGGGATGCCGGCGGTAACCGCCACCAGCTCGTGCAACAGCGTGGTCGGAATCCGCAGGGCCGGTGCGAGCAAGCGACGAGCGACCTCGACCGCGTCATCGGCGGCCAGCGGCTGCAGGGTGAAGGCCTCGCTGCGGCCGCGCCGACCCCACGTTGGCCGACCCACGAACAACGCCGGCGCCGTGATGACGATCGCGACCAGCCGTCCTCGCTCCCACGCCGCCGCCGACTCGATCGCGTCGAGCACGGTGTCAGCCGCCTGATGGGCGTCGTCGAGGAGCAGGACCACGCCGCGCTCGGCGGCGCTGCGCAGGCCGTCGATCAGGCTCGCGGCGGTATCGCGGCGCCCCACGGCGGTGATGATCGGGGCGCCGAGGCCGGCCAGCCGCCGCTCCAGCTCCTCGGCCACCGCGGTCTTGCCCATGCGCGCCTCGCCGACGATGGTCAGCAGACGCGGACGCCCCTCGCGCAGGGCCGCGCCAGCCAGCTCGGCGATCTCGGCGATCAACGCGCCATGAGCGATCGGCGTCTCCAGCCGCGGCATCTCGGTCGCGGGAGCCACCGGCAACGCCTTCGCCAGTCGAGCCCAGCCGGGCGGGGTGTCGGTGGACCTGACGGCGGCACCGACGACGCGCGCGGCGAGCTCGCACGAGACGAGCCCACCGGTCCACGGAGCCTCCGGCAACCAGCGCCGCGGCTCCTCGACGGCCTCGCCGTAGACGGTGACGCGCCCCGCGCTCCGGCGCACCTTCACGGTCGCCTGGTGCAGCGCGGTCGCCAGGCCGGCCGAGGTCAACGCGCGACTCGCGTCGAGGGCCGTCTCGATCCCACACGGGGAGTCGCACCAGGTGTACGCGGCGAGGCTTCCATCCGGGCGTGAGCGGATGACGCGTCCCCCGCTGGCCGCGACGAGCTCGGCGCCGGCGACCGGGTCGCCGCCGGCGATCCACAGGAGGATCGCGGGGCCGCTCTCGGTCCGGCGAGCGCTGACGGGCGTGGTGCAGGTCGGCGGCCGGGCGAGCACCGGCGCCGAGGCCAGTCGCGACGCGACCTCGAGCGCGCGTGGGCGACGAGCCGGGCGCTTGTCGAGGCAGGCGCCGAGCACGTCGATGACCTCGTCGCCGGCTCCGGCCAGCGCGGCGAGGGGCGCCCGGTACACCTGGTGCTGGAGCTCGATCGTCGCCCGATCGCCGACGAACGGCGGTCGTCCGGTGATCAGCTCGAACGCGATCACGCCGAGCGCGTAGACGTCGGCGCTCGGGCCGAACGCGTCACCCCGCAGTTGCTCGGGCGCGGCGTAGTGCACCGTGGTGGCGCCGACGTCGGTGGACGGTTCGTCGAGCTGGCGGGCGATGCCCAGATCGATCAGCCGGGCGAGGGGGCGCTCGTGGCCCAGCACGAACACGTTCTCGGGCTTCAGATCGGCGTGGATGACACCGCGGGCGTGGATCTGGGCGAGGGCCAGGGCGATCGCGCCGACGCACGCGAGCCGATCGCGGGGTGACTCGAGCCCCGTCGCCATCTGTTCGGCCAGGGTCGGTCCGCCGATGCGCTCGAGGACCAGGTAGGGCCATCCGTCGATGACGCCAGCGGCATGAAGCCTGGGCACAACGCCGTGGCACCGCTCGATCAGCTCGGCTTCACGCCGGAAACGCCGCACCAGCTCGGCGTCGCGCCACCGACCCCACTTGACGACGACATCGCGGCCGTCGGCGGTGAGCGCCGCGAACACCCGGGCTGATCCGCCCGTCGCCAGCGGGCCGCGATGGACGAGGTCGGGGAGCTCGGCCGGAGGGCCGGCCGTCTCGGCCGAGGATGCGGGCGTCGGCGTGTAGCCGTGCTCGGCGCAACCAGCGCCGCCGATACGACGTTGACAGGCGGGACAGCGCATGACCGTCAGATGCCTGCGTCGGGCGTGGACCCGCCGCCGCCGCCGATCCCCACGCCGATCTCGAGGGGGGGCGGGCCCGGCGGCGGCGGCGGTGGCGGCGGCGGCGGCGCGCAGTCCGAGCACCAGCCGGCCTCGCCGGGTCCGCAGACCAGGTTTCCGCATACGTCGGCCGCCAAGGTGGTGTCCATCGGTTCCTCGAGGTGACCGGGAGGCGCGATGGTGGCGGTGACAGCGGCGGCCAGCAGGCCAGCCCTCGGCGGGCTGATCGTCGTCGGGGGCGTTGCCACGCGCGCGACGAGATCGGCCCAGCTGTCGACGCGCCCGTTGCGACCGCCGATCATGGCGTTGGCGATGCGCGCGTCGCGACGTGCCTTGAAGGTGTACTTGCTGGAGTTGGTCGAGGTGCGCAGGTACTCGGCCTCGCGTCGCGTATCGGAGCCCTGCATGCCGTGGTGGGCGGCCGACACCGCCCGCTCGCCCGGGAGCAGCGCGCGGTCCGAGAACTGCACCACGTCGATCGACGTCGGGTTGAGCGACAGATCCTCCGGGCCGGGCGGGCCGAGGCGTTCGACGGGCAGCCCCGGAAACAGCTGGCGGTAGCAGACCGGCTCGCCTTCATACAAGACGTGCAGGCGCACGGGCTGACCGCGCGCCGTCATCAGGACGCCGGTCGACAGCAGCGGGTTGCCGTTGGCCTCGACCCAGATCATGGCCGACAGGGCGTACGCGGCCTCGAACAGGACCTCGCGCGACGGAATCGGGTTGTGCGAGTTGCAGCCTTCGTAGAAGTCGTCGGGTTCGTTGCCCATCGCCACCAGGATCACGGCGTTGTCGATCAGCTTGCTGATGATGGCGGCGCGCTGCGTGTCCCAGTAGGTCTGGAACAGGCCGAACGACTGCGCCGCCGGAGCGAAGTGGGTGACGGGCGAGACCGCCAGCGATGGCACCGGCCCGATCTGGACCTTGCCGAGCGCGGTCGGAAGGCACAGGTCGTCGTGCACCACGACGTCGAAGATCGGGACCCGGTGCTCCTCGAGCCCGGCCACCTGCAGGTCGTGCATGCGGGTCGCCTCGATCGTGACCGGCTTGCTCCACCCGGCGTCGTTGCGCATGGTGGCGGTGAAGTGCGTCGTTTCTCCTGGCGCCAGGTAACGACCTTGCCCGCGCAGCCACAGGTTCGGCGCTGTCGCCTCGGCGCCGTTCACGCGCGAACCATGGATGTCGACCTCGGCGGTGGCCGCGCACGGGCTGGGCGCCAGGCTCACATCGAAGGCGATGTTGTTGAGCGCGTTGAAGGTTCCCGCGCCTTGCGGCGGAGCGCCCCAGAGGGGTGACGTCGTCGGCGCCAGCGCGGCGGACTTCTCGTCCCAGACGGCGTCGTTCTGATCCCAGCCACCCCCGCGCGGCGGCCCGTTCGCGCTCTCCGTGTCCGCGGAATGGTCGAACAAGCAGCCCATCTCGGCGCCAACGAGCAGGCCGAGGACGCACGGATAACGCTTGATTCCCATCATGGCGCCGTGCAGAAGCAGGACTCGTACCGGCCCCGGTCGTCATCAAGTGCGCGTCTTCGCGGCTCGACCTTCGCCGCAGCTGCAGGCGTGAGCCTGCAGTGCAGGCTGCGCCCATCGGCCGTGGTACCCTGCTCCGATGAGTGACCGCGGAGGGGTGACACGGCCCCTCAGGCCCGGGAGTGGCACCGGCGCCCTCGAACCCGGCGCGATCGTGGGTGAGTGGCGCGTGACGCGACAGCTCGCCACCGGAGGATTCGGTTCGGTCTACGAGGTCTTGCACGTCGAGAGCGGCGTCGCTGGTGCGCTCAAGCTCTTGCACCCACACCTGGTGACCTCGTCCGAGATGGTCGCCCGCGCGATGCGGGAGGCGCGTGTGATCGCCGCGCTGCGGCACCCGAGCATCGTCGAGTTGCTGGCCGCAGGCGTCAGCGCTGATGGCCAGCCCTACCTGGTGATGGAGCTGCTGGTGGGCCAGGATCTGGCGACGGTGGTGAGTGAACGGGGTCGGCTGCCACCGCCCGAGGTCATCCGCGTCGTCGCGGCGGTGGCTGATGCACTCGGTCAGGCGCACGAACATGCGGTGGTCCACCGCGACATCAAGGCGTCGAACGTGTTCCTGGTCGGGTCGCCCGCGGTGACGCGCATCGTCTTGCTGGACTTCGGCATCGCCAAGCTGCTCGACGGGATCGGCACCGAGCTCACGGCGTCGCGGCAGGCCCTCGGCACGCCGGCCTGCATGGCGCCCGAGCAGATCCAGGGCGGGGTGGTCGACGGACGCACCGATGTCTACGGGCTCGGCGCGCTCGCCTTCCACCTCCTCACCGGGCGCATGCCGTTCGAGGAGCAGAGTGCGACCATGGCGCAGTACCTCCACCTCCACGCGGCCCGGCCGCGTCCGTCGGCGGTCGCGCCGGTGGCGGCGGCCATCGACGAGGTGATCGCTCGCGCCATGGCGATCGTGCCGGCCCAGCGCCATCCCACACCCTGGGCCTTCCACCTCGCCCTCGCCGATGCGTTCGCAGCCAGCCAGCACGGCGATCAGGTGTGCGACGCCACCGGCGTGCTGCTGACCTGGCACCACGCCGGTGAGCTCGACGACGGCGCGCTCGACGACCTCGAACGGGTGGTGCCCATGGGGGAGCGCGCGCTCGCGCCGGTCGGCTTCCGCATCGCGGCCGACCTCGGCGACGCCGCCCTGTTCGTCTCGCTGACTGCGGACCCGATCGCCGCGCTCAAGGCGGTGACCGCGGCGGCGCGGGAGCTCGAAGAGCGGCCAGGGCGGGATCCACGGATCACGATCGCCTGGGGCGTCCATCGCGCCGCCGTGACCGTGCGAGATGGCGTCGTGGTCGGCGGCCGGCTGCTCGATCTTTCGACCTGGGGGCTGCCCGACACGCGGGTCGGGGTCTGGCTGTCGACCGCGCTGGACGGCCCGACGCCCTCACCGGACCCGTAGCCGCTTGCGCGTGTACATGTCGCGATCGGCGGCCTCGAGCAGCAGGCCGGGTTCCACCATGTCCCCCTGAACCGTCGCTTCGCCGACGGTCACGGTCAGCGGACGGCGCGGATCGCCCCAGCTCAGCGGCGACAGCGATCGCCGGATCCGTCGCGCGATGGCGGACGCGGTGCGGGCGGTGGTCCCGGGAAGGACCACCAGGAACTCGTCGCCGCCCACGCGGCCCACGTAGTCATTGCAGCGCACGGCGCCCGCGGTCGATCGCGCGATCTCGCGCAGGGCCCGATCGCCGGCGGCGTGCCCGGCGAGGTCGTTGACGGCCTTGAAGTCGTCGACGTCGAGCAGGAGCGCCGACAGCGGCCGGCCCCGGCCCCGCTCACAGGCCTGGTGGAGGGCCTCCTCGATCCCGCGTCGATTGAGCACGTCGGTGAGCTCGTCGACCACGCAACGCCGGGTCAGCGTTCGCAGGGCCCGACCGAGCTGAAGCTGGTTGTGCAGGCGCGCGTGCAGCTCGGCGTCCGCCATCCCCCGGTGGATCGCCTCGTCGCCGCCGCTCAGACCGCGCACGGGCGCCGAGCTCCACAGGATGATGCGGGGCCCTGGCGGCGAGCCCCACGCTCGCAGGCGGGCCAGCCGTCGGGCCGACGCCGCGGTCGCCTCGAGCAACGCCACGTCCGCGCGCGCGGACGTGACGCCGTGGCGCTCGAGCTCGACGGCCATCGGCCGATGTCCCATCCCCACGATCGTGGTCACCAGCCAGGGCGGTGGTCGTCCGCCCACGATCGCGAAGCTGGCGGCCCGCTTCTGGTCGACGTCTATCTCGAGGGCAACGACCGAGGACTGCATGGTTCGCTCCTGTCGAAGGGGCCGTCACGGGGCCGCGGTCGGGCACCAGCCGGGGACCTCGCCGGCGATCGGATCGGACCAGGCCAGGCACGGGCACCGCCATCCCCACGGGTTGCCGCAGGCGGCGAGCAGGAGCACGCCGCCGAGGATCGACGTGCGCCCGTTCCAGGTCACCAGCGGTGGGCGGTCCTCGCTGCCCTGACCGACGTCGGGTTCGTCGGGGAGGCGACCACCGTCGCGATTGTGGAGAAACGCCGGCACGGCGCCGAGGGTGGGCCGGACCGGCAGGGCGCAGCCGAGCAGCGCGACCGCCTCGCTCGACCGGACGGTGAGCGAACCGCTGACCTGGGTCTCCGACTCGAACCCGGTGAAGCCTCGCACCTCGAGCCGCGAGCCATCCGAGCCGTCGATGGTGAGGTCCGTCGCGTCGAAGGCGGCGCCGACCAGCCGCTGGCCGTCGTGGTCGAAGACCTCGGCCCGCATCGGCAGCGGCTCCTCGGCGACGAGGCGATAGACCAGCGCCAGTCGCTGGCCGGCCAGCTCGGCCACGTACTCGACGACCCGGGCCTCCTCGTCGGTGGTGCGGGTGTCCAGGTAGACCGCGCACGGCGGCGTATCCCACCCGAACTCCTGGTCGTAGCGATCGACGACGGAGTAGCGTTGATCTGACGAGGCGACGTCGTCGTCGGTCGCGCAGCCAGGGGTGAGGGCCGCCAGCGCCAGCGCGGCGGTCAGCTTGGGCGTTTGCATGGCTTCCTCCGTAGGACGAGCAACAGGGACGCAAGCAGGAGCGGCAGCACGAGCCCGGCGCCGAACCGGCCGCTGCGACATCCGCAGCCGGCCGGCTCGCCGCGGCACGTGCCCGGGTGGTCGGCGTAGATCGCGCAGATGCCCTCGACCTCGTTCTCGAGCGGGTCCCGCGAGAAGGTCTCGCCAGGCGAGATGAAGTTGTACATCGTCGCCTCGGTGACGGCGGAGGGCAGCGAGATCGAAGGGAAGCAGTTGGGGATGCGGGCCGCGAGCTCGTCCTGCGGCGCCGGTCGGCCGGAGCTGGTGTAACAGGTATGGGTCAGGCCGAGCACGTGGCCGAGCTCGTGGGTGACCACCGACTCGAGATCGAGAGCGCCGTCGGGGCCGCCGTCGCCGTCGGTGAACTGGTTGTGGGCGGCGTTGATCACGACATCGACCTCGAGCAACTCGCCGTCGTTCGGGTCGCCGGGTTTGTCGATGTAGAACACGGTCGTCACGGCCGCCGCTTGCGGAGCCTCGCAGACCTCGTCCTCGTGGTGGGCAGGGTCGTCACAGTGTCCGGGCAATCGCCACGAGATCGTGTTGAGGTGGTCGCGCATCGGTCGCAGCCGGGCCCGCTCACCGGCGACCAGCGTCAGCGACAGCGCGGTACAGGCGTCGGTGGGTTGGCTCCAGTTGCCGATCGCGCGTTCGAGCAGCGGCCGCAGGCGATCGTGGCGGAAGTCGGGATGCTGCTCCGCGCCGAGGTTCAGCTCGGCGCACCGGCCCCGCCATTCGACCGGGGTGCCGGTCGAGGTCGTGGTCCGCACGTACGCCGCGGCCCGCCCGACCAGGGCCGGCACGAGCGCGATCGCGACCAGCAGGGGCGCCGGTCTCATGGCCGCCCTCGCAGCCGAGCCCGGACCTGGGCTTCGACCTCGGCCAGGGGCACGCTCGATCCGTCGACCCGCTCGACCTGTACGACGCCCGACGAGTCGATCCAGATCGGACGAGCGCCGTGGGCGAGACCCTGGACCACGTGGACCGCGCCGGCCTGGCGCAGGTAGAGGAGCGTCCGCTGGCCGGTGACCAGGCGGGCTCCGCCGATCACCTCCATCACGACGCCGCCGACCTTGCCGCCGGGGACCTCGACGGCGACGACCGACGCCGCGCGACCCTTCAACGAGGCGAGGACCTGGATGCGACCACGCGTGACGATCCGTCCGCCGCGCCATTCGGCGCGAGCGCCGACGACCTCGCCCACGATGATGGCGTCGGCCGACGCGATGGCCGGGTCGGCGGGATCGGTCGCTGGTTGGCGGTCGATGACGTAGATCGTCGCGTCGACAGGTGGCGGTGCGATGAACGCGACCGTGGCGGCCGCGGCGGCGGCGACGGCGAGCAGGCCCGAACTTCGAGGGATGCGGCGCATGGCTCCTCCTGTCGTCGGGGATTGCAAGGCGGCGGCCATCGCGGTCGCCGCGGGTTCCGCGCCGTTGCGCGACGCCCTGTCGACGGCGTGGCCACGGTCGCTCGGCGGACCATGTCCGCGCCGGCCTCACCGTCACCGCATCGTGGTGCGGCGGATCAGGCGGTGCAGGTAGACGCGATCGATGCCGGCGGCTCGCGCTGCCTGGGTCACGTTGCCGCCGTGCGCGCGTACCAGCGCCGCCGTGTACTGGCGCTGGAACTCGGCCAGGGCGTGCCGGCGGGCTTCTTCGTACGACAGCCGCGGGTCGATGGCCGAGGCCGGCTCGTGCTCCATCTCGGCGATGGGCGGCGGCTGGTCATAGACCATGCTCCGCTCGAGGTAGTTGCGCAGCTCGCGGACGTTTCCTGGCCACGTCGCGGTCGCCATGGCCGCCAGGGCGTCCGCCTCGAGCAAGCGCGCCCTCAGGGCATCGGGGGCCGCCAGCCGGTCCAAGATCTTCTCCATCAGGAGCGGAAGATCCTCGGGGCGTTCGCGCAGGGGCGGCGTTCGGATCCGCACCACGGCGAGCCGGTAGTAGAGATCCGAGCGGAAACGGCCGGCGTTGACCTGGGTGCGCAGATCGCGGTTGGTGGCCGCGATGATGCGCACGTCGATGGGCTCGTGGCGGGACCCGCCGACCCGACAGACCGTACGTCGCTCGAGCACGCGCAGCAGCTTGGGTTGCAGGTCGAGCGACAGCTCGCCGATCTCGTCGTGGAAGATGGTGCCGCCGTCGGCCTCGACGAAGGCACCGTCGCGGTGCTCGACGGCGCCGGTGTAGGCGCCCCGTTCGTGGCCGAATAACGTGCTCTCGAGCAGGGTGGGCGGGATCGCGCCGCAGTCGACCACCACGAACGGTCCCTCGCGTCGCGATCCGTTCCGGTGTAGCGACTCGGCCGCTTCTTCCTTGCCGGTGCCGGTCTCGCCCTCGAGCAGGACGGTGGCGCTGGTCGCGGCGGCCCGCTCGAGCTGGGCGAACATGGTTCGCATCGACAGGGACGCGCCGACCAGTGATCCGAAGCTGGTGTGAGCCGAGATCGGGAGGTTGAGCTCCCCCGTGACGTATCGAAACACCAGGCGCGAGGTGCCGATCTCGATCGTCGCCTGGTTGCGCAGATAGGCGTCGCGCACCTCGATGCCGTCGATGAATGTGCCGTTGCGGCTGTCGAGGTCGCGGAGGCGCGCGCCGCGCTCGTCGATGGTGAGCTCGCAATGGAAGCGCGAGACGGCCCGATCCGCGACCACCAGCTGGCAGCGAGGATCGGAGCCGATCGTGCACCGATCCGAGGTCGCGGCGTAGGTCTCGCCGTCGGCCACCTGGAGCTCGAAGCGCCGGACCGCGTGGGCCGGGCGAGGACGCGCCTCGGTGGCGCGATCGGCGGGCGACGTGAGCGATATGCCGCTCACGGTTGTGTTACCGGCGGGATCGACGAGCCGCCGCTTGGGCTACCCGCGCCGCCCTGGCCGAGCGTCGCGCCGTAGCCCGGCGCCTCGGTGTTGTGGTGGTGGTAGTTGCCGTCCGCGTCGACCCACAGGCCGGGGCCGTCGTAGTAGCCGTCGATCGCCGCCGCGTCGTTGTGGGCTTGCACCCAGTTGAGCACCTGCTGGATCAGCTGGTTCGATCCATGGGAGCCATCGCCTCCGGCCAGGGCCACCGAGGTGCAGCCCGGCACGTCGCCGAGCGCGCCCAGCGCCGCGGACACGTCATCGCCTACCTGGAAGTGATAGACGTGGAACACGGGTCCGTTCGCGGTCCAGATCGTGACGATGACGATCACGCACGGACCGGCGCCGGTGCTTCCGGCGTAGTGGCCCGGCGGCAACGAGCCCACGGTGACGTGCTCGCCGCCGCTGGCGCCGTGACGGGTCGGGGGTTCGAAGACGCCGATGCCGGTCGTCGGCAGGGTGCCGACCTGGCCGATGACGGTCGACCGCGGCGTGGGGTTGAGCGGGAAGAAGAGCCCGATCGCGGTCTTCTCGGGGGTGGGCTCGCGATCGACGGTGGGCGCCGCCGCGCCGCCATCGACGGCGATCGCCTGAGCCTCGCTGCCGAGCTCAGGTGTCGCACAGGCCGCCGAGGCCGCGATGGCCAGCGCGACTCGAGCCAGGTACCGCCGGGTTGATCTGACGTGGTGCATGGGTGCCTCCGAGCCGGCACGGTGCAGACCGCGTGCCGCGTGCTTCGTCGACCAACCGCGGTGATCGCGGTGCCGTCATTGATGGAGCTGCAGGGCCGAGGACGCAGCTTGCTGGCGGTGGCCCGCCCCGTTCCTATCGTCGCAACGCGGATGAGGACGGCGCGGCCTCGCTCTTCGATCGAGGTGTGGACTCCGCGATCACGCAGGACCGGCGAAGCTGGCGGAACTCACGGCCTGCGGTCATGGCACTCGGGGTGCAAAACGACTTCGCGTCGAATGCCCCATTCGTTCCACCCAACGAGGAGAACCGTCATGAAGGAACTGCACGTCCATCTCACCCGTTTCGCCATGGTCGGCGCCACCGCCGCCTCATTGATTGCCACCGCCGCATGCGGTGAGCGCGAGGTCACCGAGGCGGCCCTCGCCGCCGAGGTCACCGACTGGCTGAAGGAGCCGACGGCGGAGGTCGATCTCGACTTCGGCAACGTGACCCCGAGCCCGCCGCCCCTGGTGTTCGTGCGGACCGCCAACAGCCTCCTCAGCCTCGAGTTCATGCAGGCGTACTCGGCCAACGCGACCCTCGGTCCTCAGACCACCGGCGCCGTCCACGTCACGCTCGAACCGGCCTCGATGGAATGGTTCGAGGTGCGGTCGCCGCTGCTGATCGAGCCAGGTGCGCTCACCGCGGACGAGATCGGCGTCTTCCTCGCGCGCCAGGCGCTCGACGTCGCGCCCTACGACAAGATCGAGGTCATCAGCAAGCTGGCGCTCAACGTCGCCGGCCAGCGCCAGGAGTACCTGGTCAAGCTCCGCCTCTTCCCCGGGAGCGTCGACGAGGTCGACGCCCAGAACCAGAACGTCGACGCGATCATCCCCGGTGCCTGCGGCGTGGATCCGTGGTTCGGGGCGCCCGATTGCAACGGGCCCCGGTGCCGCTACGAGAAGCTGATCCAGCACACGGTCACCACCCCGGCCTGCATGATCCAGGGTGGCGTCACCGTCGGTAGCGGTGGTCCCGAGGTGGGCATCTCCATCCAGTGCCCGATCAACAACGAACACTCGTACACCTACGAGTACAAGGACGACGGGACCTGCTGGGCGATGGACGGCACCCTCTGGAACATCTACTGCGAGTGCCACCCGACGCGGCCGCCCAACGCGCTGTGACTCGAGCCCTCGGTCGGTGGTGGCGCCCGCCAAGGCGTCACCATCGACCTCTCCTGCCGCACCCGCTCTCGCCGTGGAGGAATTCGATGCTGACCCGAGTCTGTCTCCATTCCGCCGTCGCCGTCGCCGTCGCCGCCGCCACGACGCTGGTCTTCTGCGGTGTCGGCAGCGAGTCGAGCGTGGCGCGCATGTCGAGTCGTGTCGGCGTCCGCGCCCGCGCGCCCGAGGCGCTGCCCCAACCCGATCCCGCCGCCGTGTATGCGGTCCCGATCACGGGCGCACCAACCATCGGTCCGCCCGATGCACCGGTGACCATCGTACAGGCGTACGAGTTCGCGTGCCCGCACTCTCACACGATGCACAGCGAGCTGGAGCAACTGGTCGCGGCTCGGCCCGGGCAGGTCCGGGTCGTGTTCAAGAGCTTCCTGCTCCACCCCGAGGCCCGGCGGGCGGCGGAGATCGGATGTGCGGCCGGCCGACAGGGCGCGTTCCCGGCCGTCGCCCGGCTGGTCTACGAGCGCGCCTTCCGCGTCGAGCACGACCTGAGCGAGGCCAACATCGATCGCCACGTGGCCGAGCTCGGCCTCGACCACGAGCGACTCGAGCGCGATGTCCGGGCGTGCGCGGCGCAGATCGACCGCGATCGGGTCGAGCTGAGCGCGGTCGGGACGCAGGCCACGCCCACCATCTACGTCAACGGTCGGGCGCTGCGCGGCGCGGTTCGCGGCGACACGCTGCGCGCGCTCGTCGACGAGGAGCTCGAGAAGGCCCGCGCGGCCATCGCGGCGGGGACCCCGGCCCAGGAATTCTACCAGCGTCACGTGCTCGACGCCGGACGCCGGGCGCTTTGACATGGAACCCGCGGATGCGGACGTCGCAGACGCCGCTGCGCTCCACCGCGTGGTCGCGGCCTTGCTCGCGGTCCGGAGCTGGACCGAGCTCGAGCAGGACACGCTGCCCCGCCTGGGACGCGAGCTGGGTGTCCGCGCGCTGGCCATCGCATCGCCGGCGCGCGGGGTCGCGGCCTCGTGGGGCGCCGAGTCGCGACGGTCGGCGGTCACCGCCGCGGCCCTGGCCCGGGCGACCACCGCCGCAGCGACCGACATCCTGGTGCTCGACGCTGGCACTTGTCGCGTCGCCATCGACTTGGCCGCGGAGCTGATCGCTCCGCCGGTGCTGACCCTGGCCGCGCCCGCGTTCGAGCTGGCGCTCGAGCGCGCCGTGGCCCACCGTGACGCCTACCGGATGGCGCGCTTCGATCGGGGCACCCGACTCGCCGATCGCGAGCACTTCGCCGAGATGATCGAGCGTGAGGTCGACATCTGCCGGCGGCGGGGGCGCAGCAGCACGTTGATCGCGGCGACCGCCATCGATCTGAATGCTCATCGGGCCGTGGCCGCCGGTGCGGTGGTGCCCGGCCTGACCGAGGTCGCGCTCGCGGTCGCGGACGTCCTCCGGTCGACCGATCTGGTCGCGTTGCGCGGTGCCGACGGCTTCCTCGCGCTCCTCGGCGACGTCGACGCCGCGGCCGTGGAAAAGATCGCGTGGCGGATCCTGCGCGAGGTGATGCGGGCGTCGCGCCCCAGTCGGTTCGGCTACGTACTGGGCGTGGCGACGATGCCGCCCTGGCCCAAGCGCGGCGATTGCCTGATGGCCTCCGCGGACGTCGCCGTGCGGGAGGCCGAAGCCTCGGCCCAGCCGTTCGTCGTCGCGTCGTCGCACCCGCGCCGCGTCTCTCCCGAGACGCCGGTGGCGGCCGTGCGCGAGCTGCGCGTCGAGCCCTGAGCCGCGGCCTTCAGCGCGCGGCCAGGGACTTGCGCGCGAGGAGGTCGCTGACCCGTCGGTCGAGCTCGCTCTCGAAGTGCGCCCAGCCGACGCGAGTACCGTCGACGAAGAACGTCGGCGTCCGGGGGACCTCGAGCGCATCGGCGTGGTCGCGATCGGAGACCAGCCGCTGCGTACAGCCCGCGCTGTCGAGGTCGCGACCAAAGCGCTCGAGCTCGAGCCCGGCGGCCGCGGCCTCGTCCAGGACGTCGCGGCGTTCGATGTGGATGCCGTGATGCGCGATCATCGGGGCCAGGCGCGGGTGGAGCAGCGCGAACCGCCCCTGCAGGTCGGCCGCGCAGGCCGCGCGGGCGGCCAGGACCGAGCCGGGGCTCGGGTAGGACGGGAGCTTGAACATCACCTGGACCCCGGACCCGAAGCGAAGCCGCAGCGCATCGAGCACGCCCGCCACGCGTCCCGTGGCCGGACAGGTGTAGTCGAGGAACGCGGTGATGGTCACCGGCGCGTCGCTTGGGCCCTGCCGGGGCTCGGCGCCGTGGGTCGGCACTGACGCGGGTGACTCCTGTCCCGGCAGCGGTGTCGTGCGCAGCGGTGGGTGCCGGTCGCGATCCCGGCAACCGGTGATGAGGGTGAGAGCAGCGAGCAACGAGATTCGTGCGGTTTGCATGGCGCCTCCAGGCGTCGCCGCGGTGCAAGCGATGCACCAGCGTTCCCGCCCGTACGCGCGCGGCGATAGCGGTGATCGCTTGCGGAGGTCGATGCGGGCGCGCGCCGTCACGTTGCAGGCGCGGAGCCGCAGTGGCGCGCAGGCCGTCCGTGGGGCACGCCCGCTTCGCAGCTCGACCGGCTGGCCGCCGCCTTGCAATCCTGATCCGCGTGAATCCCCGCCTCGCTTCACGCGCCTCGATCGCGATCTACCTCGCGAGCTGCGTGCTGTTCCTGGTGGCGCTGCACGCGCACGCCAACGGGTGGGTCGTCTCCAACGTCGCCCCCGGCCTCGGCGCCCCGGGTCTCGACGCGGCGCGGGGCACGCGTACCGGTCTGGTGCACGTCGCCGTCCTCGGCCTGGCGTTCCTGGGCATGGTGACCGGGTACGGGCTGATGTTGCTGAGCGTCCTGCGCGCGTCGGTGGTGCCGTCGTCGTCGCGCTCCGCGTTCATCATCGCCGTGGCCGCGGCGTTGCCGCTGCTGATGACGCCGTACCTGCTGTCGACCGACGTCTACGGCTACATCCTCTACGGCCGAGTCCACGCCGTCCACGACGGCAATCCCTACACGACGCCGCCCTACCTGTTCGATGACCCCTACCAGGAGTGGGTCTACTGGCGGGAGGCCGCGATGATCTACGGCCCGATCTGGCTGTACGTGTCGTCGGGGCTCACCGCCGTGCTCGATCGGCTCGGCGCAGGTCCAGCGCTGCACGTGGTCGCGTTCAAGGTGCTCGCCCTCGGACTTCATCTCGGGTCCGGTGCCCTGATCGTGAAGATCGTGCGTCGTAGGAGGCGCGACCGCGCGCACGCGGCCGCGCTGGCGTACCTGCTCAATCCCCTGTGTCTGATCGAGTTCGCCGGCAACGCCCACAACGACGTCGCCGTGATCTTCCTCGTGCTCTGCGCGATCGACGCGCACGCCGGCCACCACAGGTGGCGTGCCGTGACCTGGCTGGTGCTGGCGACCCTGGCCAAGCCCTACGCGCTCGGCTTGCTCGGGCTCTACGTCGCCGGGCACGTTCGCGAGGCACCGTCGCGCACCGTGGCCGTCCAGCGCGGCGCCGCGTCGATGGCGCTGGTGGCGCTGGTCTGCACGCTCGCCTACGCGCCGGTGTGGGATGGCCTGGCCACCTTCCGCGGGATGACGCGCGACGCGGCGGCCAGCGGCGAGATCAACTCCATCGCCCAGTGGCTCACGTCGCTGGGCACGAGCCGGACGGTGGCGCGCGCGATCATGTTCGGTGGATTCGCCGTGCTGGCGCTGTTCCTGCTCCTGCGCAGCAGGAGCGCCGAGCAGGCGCTGCGTGGGTTTCCGTGGTTCATGCTCGGCTTCTGCGCCCTCGGTGCAGCGTGGTTCTGGCCCTGGTACGCCACCATGGCCGTGGCCATGGCGGTGGCGCTGGGGACGCGGTCGGCGGTGATCGCCACCCTGATCCTGTCGGCCTGCGCCCTGATCATCTACGTCACGTTCGCGCTCGGCGCGCCCAGCGTGGTCGAGCTCCGCTCGATCGTGCGCGCCCTCCACGATGGACGCGCCGTGGTCGTCTTCGGTCCCGCCGCGCTCGTACTGGTCTGGTCCTGGCTCCGCCATCCCCACCGAGAGGTTCTCCCATGCGATCCACCGCCGGTTTCATCGTCGCTGTCCTGAGTTGCCTGGTCGGCTGCCTGGCCGAGCCCTCGCCCCTGGCGCTCGAAGCGGCCGCCCAGGGCGACACCGTGGCGACATGCCCGCCCGGGCAGTCCGAGGTGCTCTCCGAGCATCCGGTGGGCTCGGCCCACAGCACCAGCCAGGCGACCTGCTGGTCGGTCGCACGCGCCGAGTACAACCTCGCCGTCGCGACGTTCAACGTCGACTGCGCCCGACAGCTGGGAACCGCGATCCACGCCGATGCCAGCGAGTCCGAGTCGATGTCTCATGACCACTACATCTGCATCAAGGTGTCTCACGCGGTGTGCTGTAAGCCCAACCCCGACGCCGGTGTCGCCGACGCCCGCCCCGTCGACACCGGGAGTCTGGGCGTCGAGACACCGCTGCTCGATCCACAGTGATGTGGTATCCGAACGGGGTGAGCGTCACCTGGACGTCGCATCCGGCCCGCCGGCGGCCCGATCAGCTCGCGCTGATCGCGGCCGTGGTGCTGCTTTCGGCGTGGGCGGTGATGGTGACCTTGCGCTCGCCGTGGCTGGCGCTGCTGGCGGTGGCGCTGCTGGTCGCGGCGATCGCCCCGTTCCTGTTCCCGACGCACTACAAGCTCGACGAGCTCGGCGTCGAGCAGCGGCGGCTCCTGGGCCGGCGCTTCCGGGCCTGGGCCGAGCTGCGGCGGGTCCAGGTCGGACCCGGCGCGGCGCTGGTGTCGCCGTTCGCGCGGCCGAGCTGGATGGATCGCCACCGCGGGTTCGTCCTCTACTTCGACGGGCTCGACGCCGCCGGCAAGGATCGAGTGGTGGAGTGGCTGCGCGGCCGGGTCAGGGGCGGGGCGGTCGATGCGTGACGAGGACCTGTCCGACGGGGATCGGGCGATGCTCGACGAGCTCGCCGACGGCATCGCCCGTCGCCGGCTGACCTCGGCGGCCATGTTCTTCCTCGAGTCGATGAAGCCGATGGGCTACGTCGGCAGCCAGATGATGATCTTCTTGCGGCCCATGATCAGTGTGGTGTGGTCGAACCCGGCCCGCTGGGATCAGCTGCAGCGGATCCTGGAGAAGCGCGGCTCGATCGAGCTGCTCCTGCGCCGGCTCGAAGCCCGCGCGTGATACACCCGACCCGATGTCAGGGACGTCAGGGCACGGTCCGCCGGTCTACGAGCCAATCGATCCGGCCGCCGTGCGCTCGGTGATCGCCACCGACTGTGGCTCGACCACCACCAAGGCGATCCTGATCGAGCGGAACGCGCAGGGCGAGTACCGCCTGACCACCCGCGGCGAGGCGCCGACCACGGTCGAGGCGCCGGTCGAGGACGTGACCCGCGGCGTCCTCAACGCGGTGCGCGAGATCCAGGAGCTGCGCGGCCGCCAGTTCCTGACCTCGCTCGGCCCCGACGGGGCCATCATCCGGCCCGAGAAGGACGGCGTCGGCACCGATCTCTACATCTCGACGTCGTCGGCGGGCGGCGGCCTACAGATGATGGTGGCCGGCGTGGTCAAGAAGATGACCGCCGAGAGCGCGGCCCGCGCCGCCCTGGGCGCCGGCGCCATCGTGATGGATCAGGTCTCGATCAACGACAAGCGGCTGCCCCACGAGAAGATCGAGCGCATCCGCCAGCTCCGCCCCGACATGATCCTCATGGCCGGCGGCACCGACGGCGGCACCCGCAAACACGTGGTGGCCCTGGCCGAGCTCCTGCGCGCCGCCCAGCCCCGGCCCCGCCTGGGCTCGAGCTTCAACCTGCCGGTGATCTACGCCGGCAACAAGGACGTGCGCGGCGAGATCGAGAAGATGCTGGGCGGCATGGTCGCGCTGCAGTTCGTCGACAACCTGCGCCCGGTGCTCGAGGAGGAACGCCTGGGCCCGGCCCGCGACGCCATCCACGACGTGTTCATGGAGCACGTCATGGCCCAGGCCCCCGGCTACGGCAAGCTCATGACCTGGACCGACGTGCCCATCATGCCGACCCCGGGCGCGATGGGCCTCATCATCAAGGCCCTGGCCGATCGCGACCGGGTCAACGTGGTCGGCGTCGACATCGGCGGCGCCACCACCGACGTCTTCAGCGTCTTCGACGGCAGCTTCAACCGTACGGTCTCGGCCAACCTGGGCATGTCGTACTCGGTGTCGAACGTCCTGGCCGAGGCCGGCATCACCGACATCCAGCGCTGGGTGCCGTTCGATCTCGATGAGGCCGAGCTGCGCGATCGCATCGGCAACAAGATGATCCGGCCGACCACGATCCCGCAGACCCTCGACGAGCTGAAGATCGAGCAGGCCATCGCCCGCGAGGCGCTGCGGCTGTCGTTCATCCAGCACAAGCAGTTCGCGGTGAAGCTGACCGGCGGCCAGCAGGAGCGCTCGATCTCCGACGCCTTCGCCCAGGACGTGACCAACACCCTGGTCGACATGATGAAGCTCGACCTCCTGGTCGGCTCGGGCGGCGTGCTCTCCCACGCCCCGCGGCGCAGCCAGTCGATGCTGATGATGATCGACGCCTTCCAGGTCGAGGGCGTCACCGAGATCGCGGTCGACTCGATCTTCATGATGCCGCACCTGGGCGTGCTCTCGACCGTGCACCCCGACGCGGCCACCGAGGTGTTCGAGAAGGACTGCCTGGTCCGGCTCGGCACCTGCGTGGCGCCGGTCGGCACCAGCAAACACGGGCCCCTGCTCACCGTCGAGCTCGAGCTGGCCGGCGGGGTGACGAAGAGCGAGCGGCTGAACCTCGGCGACCTGCGCCACCTGCCGTTGGGGCCGGGCGAGGAGGCCAAGGCGGTGCTCACGCCGGCGCGCGGTGTCGACGTCGGCGCCGGGCCAGGCATGCGCGTCGAGCGAGTGCTGCGCGGCGGCGTGGTCGGGCTCATCCTCGACGCCCGCGGGCGCCGGCCCATGACCATCCCGGTCGAGCGCGCGAAGCGGGTCGCCGCCAGCTCGGCGTGGAACGGCGCGATGAACCTGTATCCGGCCTGACTCAGGGATCGACGAACGCGCGCAGCTCGTCGATGACCTTGGCCAGCATCCCCGGCTGCTCGATCACCTCGAGCGGGAAGCCGACGATCACCGCGCGGCCGCGGACGCCGACTGCGGCCGCACCGCCGGTCGAGTAGCGCAACACCACCTCGCCGGCGCCGGTGATGGTGTAGGCGTCGGGGTACTCCTCGACGTAGGCGGCGGTCGCGGTGCCGAAGGCGAAGGCCGGCACGGTGCTCAGGGCGCCGGTTCCCGATGCGATGGTGGTGCCGGCGTCGTCGCTCGCGTACACCGCGCCGGCGACCCGGGCGAGCCACTGGCCGCCGGCGGTGGTCGGTCCCAGCTCGTAACCGATCTCGCTGCCCGAGATGATCACGCGGCCGCCGCCGGCGAGGTAGGTGTCGACGGCGGCGCGCTCGGCGGCGGTGAAGGTGTGATCGTCGGTCGACTCGTCACCGACCAGCCAGATCACCACGCGGTAGGGCGTCAGCGCGAAGCCGCCGTCGATCACGGCCTCGTTCGAGATCGTGTGCACCAGCCGGGCCGCCTGTCCCACGCGGCCGGTGAGATCGTGGGCCAGACCGGAGAACGACCCGTCGATGGCGCGGTCGAAGCCATCGACGACCAGGATGGCGGCGTCGGGCGCGACCGCGTAGGTGTCGGTCGGCAGGGCGACGGCGTCGGCCACGCCGATCGTGATCGGGACCAGCCGGACCCGCACGGCACCGGTGACCGGGAACGTGGCCGCCGTGGCCGCCGCGCCGACCTCGGTCGCGGTGGCCCAGGTCAGTCCGTCGAGCGAGAGCTCGACCCGCCAGCCGGTCAGATCGGGATCGGGCGGTGAGCGCCAGGTCACCGTCGCCGTGGTGGCGGTGGCGGTGGCGGTCAGCAGCTCGGCGCGCGGGCCGCGCCGGCCCGGCAGTGGCGTCCAGCGCAGCATCTCGGCGTAAGCGCCGTCGTCGCGGGTCGCGTCGCCGTGCGAGGCCGCGGTGAAGTAGATCACCGCCGCCGCGTCGCGCAGCGCCGCCTGGGTGAAGGTGGTGGCGGCGGTGATGCCGGCGCCTCCGAGCATGGTGGCCAGCGACAGGTTGTTGGTGTCGGTGCCGCCGCCGGCGGTGTAGTTCGAGCGCAGGCGGCCGCCACCGATGACGAAGTCGCGGTAGGTCGCCAGGTAGCCGTAGAGCGAGTCGAAGAGATCGACCTGGCGGACCGCGAAGGCGGCGGCGTCGTCGAGGTTGGCGGCGACCGCGATGTAGCCGCCGGAGTGCGAGGTCAGGACCACGTCGCCGAGCACCGGCCGGGTGAGCTTGCCGGCGCGGTAGAGCACGGTGATGACTTCGTGGAGGAAGGCCTCGGTGCCGGCGGGATCGCCGAGCTTGCCGAAGTCGCCCGAGGCGGCGTTGACCGGACCTTGCGGCACGACCAGGACGGCGTTCACGCCGCTGGCCCAGACCTGCTCGCGGTAGCGGTGCGCGGGCACGGTCGCGTCGATCGTGGTGTTGTGGCCGTGGAAGTGGAGGACGGCGTCGTGGGCGTCGCGCTGGCGGTAGCCGGCGGGCACGAACAGGTGCACGCGGGCGTCGGTCCACGGCTGGCCCGTCGCCGGATACGGCGCGGTCGGCAGGGCGACGACCGCGCTCTCGCCGATCACCACCGCGGCGCCTTCGGCCGTGCCCGACGCCATGACCGGCGAAAACGTCGCCGGCGGCAGCGTCGGGTCGCCGGCGACCGCCCACACCTCGGCGGTGCGCGCGCCGGCGTTGCTGTCGACCGTGAGCGACGTGCCGGTGATGACGGGTGCGGCGGCCCCGCTCCAGCGGACGGTCATGGTGGCGGTACCGCCGGCGGCCACCAGCGGCGGCGCGCGCTCGACCGTGAACGCGGGATCGTCGCCGAGCTGCCAGCCCAGATCGGCGCCTCCCGGCCCGGTGGCGTCGTCGGTACCGGGATTGGTGACGGTGACCTCGAGCGACGCCGCGCCGGCGCCGGCCGCGACGTAGGGCAGGGCGATGATCGTCGGGATCTCGAGCGCCGGACCCTCGGGCCCAGCGTCGACGGGCGGTGCGCCGTCGTCGCCGCCACAGCCGGCGCCAGAGCTGGCGACAACCGTCACGACCCAGATCAGGCGGCGCACGGCTCCATCGTAGATCCGATCGCCTCGGCCATGACGCGGATCTGGGCCAGCTTGGCCTCGAGCGGCGCCCAGTCGTCGCGCTCGGCGATGGGCGACCACAGCGCCTCGACCTCGTCGATGAGCATCGTGCACGGCGCGTCGCCGGCGAAATAGGGATGGGCGCGGCGGTCGGGATCGACGGGCTGGTAGGCGGCGAGGTCGTCGATCATGCCGGGGACGCGCGCGGCAGCGCCGCCGAAGCCGTCGAAGAAGAAGCGCTCGAAGCCCAGTTTCGACTCGAACAGGAAGCCGAAGACGCGGGTGCGCAGCAGCCGATCGAGGAGCGGACCGCGCGAGCGCACGCCCAGCCGTCGCACGATGGCCTGGTCGAGCGCGGCCTCGAACGTCGCCTCGAAGTCGTGACGCACGTGCAGGGTCTCGCCCCCGGCGAGCGGCTGCAGCGCAAGGGCGAGCTGCTCGAGGTTCCAGCGCACCGCCGCCGGCTGGTTGCCATAGGCGTAGAGCCCGGACTGGTCGAAATAGGCGGCGGTGAACATGGGATCGAACACGGGCAGGAAACGCCACGGCCCGTAGTCGAAGCTCTCGCCGGTGACGTTGAGGTTGTCGCTGTTGAGCACGCCGTGCACGAAGCCGGCCGCCATCCACGCCGCGCACAGCCGCGCCGTGCGCTCGACCACCAGGCGCAGGAAGGCGCGGGCGGCGTGCTCGCCGAGGTGACACAGCTCGGGCGCGTACTGGGCGAGGCTGAAGTCGACGAGCGCGCGCAGGCGCTCGTGGTCGCGGTGGAAAGCGTGGCGCTGGAAGCTGCCGAAGCGTACGTGCGAGTGGCCGAGTCGGACCAGCACGCTGGCCCGCGTCGGCGATGGCTCGTCGTTGCGGTGCAGCCGCTCGCCGGTCTCGAACAGCGAGAAGGTCTTCGAGGTCGGCACGCCGAGCGCCTCGAGCATCTCGGTGGCGAGGATCTCGCGCACGCCGCCCTTGAGCGTGAGCCGGCCGTCGCCGCCTCGCGACCAAGGGGTCTGGCCGCTACCCTTGGTGGCGAGGTCGAGCAAGCGGCCGTCCGCGTCGAGGAGCTGGGCGTGGAGGAAGCCGCGACCGTCGCCGAGCTGCGGATTGTAGACCTGGAACTGATGGCCGTGATAGCGCAACGCCAGCGGCGCCGGCAGGTTGTCGGGCAGCGGCTCGAAGCGCGCGAACGCCGCCTCCCACTCGGTCGGCGTCAGAGCGTCCAGGCCAACCCGCTCGGCCCAGCGCTGGTTGCGGAAGCGCAGGACGTGTTTCGGGAAGCGCGCCGGCTCGACCACGTCGAAGAACCCGTCGCCCAGCGTGGCGTGGCGCGGGGCAGGGCGGTAGCGAGACGACGGTGGCACCCGGGCGGCGTAGCACGGCGGTTCCAGTTTCGGTTTCGGTTTCGGTTTCGGTTTCGGTTTCGGTTTCGGTCTCGGTTTCGGTTTCGGTTTCGGTTTCGGTTTCGGTTTCGGTTTCGGTTTCGGTGTCGGTTTCGGTTTCGGTTTCGGCGCCGCCGGCGGTGGGCGGCGGCCGTCCACGGGGGCTACCGCCGCGGGTTGCGCAGGCGGTAGAGCACCGCCTGGAGCCGATCCTCGAGGGCCCGCACCTCGGCGAGCGCGGCGTCCGGGGCGTAGCCCCACGCGACGGCGATGCGCACGTGCGTGAGCGTCTCGGCGGCCTCG
>SXGT01888170.1_pt1 | contig 31630 bp, 23 predicted proteins | sample 3176221 | NCBI WGS metagenome assembly SXGT01 (sample SAMN11356862, study PRJNA531348) | freshwater metagenome | isolation source: freshwater sample F1-120 | place: China: Fuxian Lake, Yuxi | collected 2017-12-25
TCGGCACCAGCGAGGTGGAGCATGTGCTGGCGACGCAGACGCTATTGCAGCACCTGCCCAAGACAATGGAACTCCGCGTGGAGGGCAAGCTCCCCCGCGGCGTGACGGCCAAGGATCTGATTCTGTACCTCATCGGCCAGATCACGACCGACGGCGGCACCGGCTACGTCATTGAATACACGGGCGAGGCAGTCCGCGGTCTGACGATGGAAGAGCGGATGACGGTCTGCAACATGACCATTGAAGCGGGAGCCCGGGCGGGCATGATCGCCCCCGACCAGACGACTTATGATTATGTGAAGGGACGCGAGTTCGCACCCAAGGGTGCTGACTTCGACAAAGCCGTCGCCCGCTGGAAGGAACTGCCGACCGACGCCGGCGCGAAGTACGACAAGTCCCTCGTCTTCCAAGCCGCCGACATTTCGCCCCAGGTGACTTGGGGAACCAACCCCGGCCAGGTCGCGCCGGTGACGGCGAAAATTCCCAATCCGAGCGAAATCAAAGACGAAAGCGACCGCAAGACGGCCGAGCGGGCGCTCGAGTACATGGGACTCACTCCTGGCGTGCCGCTGACGAGCGTGGACGTCAACCGCGTCTTCATCGGCTCCTGCACGAACGCCCGGATTGGCGATTTGCGGGCCGCAGCTGCGGTGGTGAAGGGACATAGAGTTTCTGGCCACGTCAGCGCGATGGTCGTCCCCGGTAGTGGGCAAGTGAAGCGAGAAGCTGAAGCGGAGGGGCTCGACAAGATTTTCAAAGACGCAGGCTTTGAATGGCGCGAGGCGGGCTGCAGCATGTGCCTGGCGATGAACCCCGACAAGCTGGAACCCGGCGAGCGCTGCGCCAGCACCAGCACCCGCAACCTCGACGGCCGCCAAGGCAAGAATGGCCGCACCCACCTCGTCTCCCCGGCAATGGCCGCCGCCGCTGCCGTGGCCGGGCACTTTGTGGATATTCGGGAGTGGGACTATAAGGCGTAACCGACCGAACGCTTACTTCTTCTCTTCGGCCTTCGGTTCTTCCGTCTTGGCGTCCTCTTTCTTCGTCTCCGCTTTCTTGGGAGCCGCTTTTTCCAAAGCCCATGCCACCAGCCACTTCTCGCTGCTTCGTTTCATCGAAAAATCCTTGAGCAGCCGGTCCTGCATGTCGGCAAAGTGGCCTGCGCCGTAAAAGACGCCAATCTTCTTTTTGCCTGCATTGAGCTCTTTGGTGAGGACTTCAAAGGCCTTTTTGTTCCGCTCGGAGATAATGGTGGAGCCTTCCCCTGCGTCCAGGATGTCGAGTTGGCCTTCGGCATTTTCCAATTGCTCGGCCATGGCGACCTTGAGCTTGAGGTTGCGGTCGCGCGAGAACAGAGCCATCAATATTGCGGCATCGCCACTCCCTTCCTTCTGCTGCTGGGCCATTCCCTGTCCCATCATCTTCAGAAACATCTGCATGAAGCTTTCGCCCCGGTCGGTCATGCTCTTGTTGAATTCCTCCGGTGACATGTCGGCGTGCACAAAATTCTTCTTGGTGTAGTCGATGCACTCTAGTTGATGTTCCAGACCAAGCATCACCTTCATGCCGTCCTGGAGCATGCCAATGGGATGGGCATTTCCCCCCTTGGCTCGGGCTTCCTTGGTGATGACCGTTCCCTGGGGCGCGACCAGTTCGTAGAGCACCACGTCGTACGAATCAAACAGCTGGTTGAGCTCTTCGTAATAGGTTTTTTCGCCGACATGAACAGCCCCAATCAGGTCCACCGTCACGCCGGGTTTGCTGTCATCGGCCGAAATGTAACTGGTAACCGCCGTTTCCATGGCCACCGGGTTCCCCTTATCGTTTCGACGAACCCGCATGAAGCGGTCGCCAGACTTTTCTTTCGCCGGCTGTTTTTCGGCTTTGGCCGGGGGCTTGGCGGCGGCGGGCTTGGCGGGTGCTTTGACCGCATCGTCGCAGAGGGCTGCGCCGGAGAGCAAGGAAAGAACGCAAGCGAACAGCAGTGCTAGCAGGCGAAAAGACATAGGAAGGTCTCGGAATGAAACGGTGCGAAAGAATGCGAGGTTAAACACCATTCTGCAGGGCACGGTGGCCAGCGCGAAAGTATACGCGGCAGCAGGGGTTGCGTCCATCATTAGGCGGAAAAGCACCAATTCCCGCCGGCCTGCTCGCCAGACGCCGCCATCGCAGCCTCGGCAGCAGCTTTCCGCCCCTACAGCCGGATTTCACGGAATTACTTGCCTTTCTTACTCAACTTCCGCTTGCGGCATATCCGATACTACCGTCACATGCGGAAAAAGTGTTTCCGCTTGCCGTCCCCCCATGGACGTCCTGGTAACGAAGCGCATCCGAAGGTGGAACCGAACCATGTCGCTGAAGAGCCCATTTGCGTGGATTGCCGCTCTGGTGGTTGCAATCTCTGTGGCTTCCGTGGCCCGCGCCCAAACGATGCCCGTCTCGCGTGCGTCGAGTGTGAGGGCGAACCCTTTCATCGAGCCGGACTACTTCGAGCCCGACTACCAATTTTTTGCTCCCGCGCAGGTTGACCCCTACAGCGGCGGCGAACCCCCCAATGTGGGCTTCTTTGCGGATGTCGACCGCTTGTACATCAATGTCTCGCGGCCCGAAGGGCAAGACTCGCTCTTCTCTGGACACGACGGAGACTTCACTTGGGGCAATCGCCTCGATCTGGGCTACATGACCCCCGAGCGGGTCGGGTGGTCGATGTCGGTATGGCACATTTCCGGGCCGAACGAATACCTGGCGATCAACCAGGAGCGGATCAATCGTCGCAACGAGGACGATCCCTCGGATGGATTGGGTGGCACCGGCGGTGGCGGCGGTGGTGGTGGTGGTGGTGGGACGACAGCAGTGCTTCCCTCTGACCGCAACCCCCGCGCCTATGACATCTTCAATTCGCTGAACGTGGCCCGGTTCACGAGCTTTGAGGTCAACAAGGTTTTTCGCCGCAAGGAATTGCATTACGGCGGCCTGTTTGAGCCCTTCATCGGCCTCCGCTATATGAAATTCATCGACTTCGGGCGGCGCGACGACTATGCCCGGTTCGCCTCGGACGCCGACGACAACATCGACCTCACCACGCCGTCTGCCGAAGGTCCGTGGGAAGTCTATTCGACCAGTCGGACGGAATCCGAGAACACCATGCTCGGCGGCCAGATTGGCTTCCGTCTCAGCAAACAGACCGGCCACTGGATGCTGTCCACGGAGCTGCGGGCCTTTGCCATGCAAAACTGGCAGTTCTTTCGCATCCGTGCCGACGAAGTCCAGACCCGCTATGACGGCGTCGGGCAGGATGCCGAAGTGGAGCTGATTCTCAACGATGTTGCCTTTGGAAGCGGTGACAACGCGGAGGTTGTCTGGGGGGGCGAGATTCGTACCGAAGCTTCCTACGAACTGACTCGCGACGTAAGCCTTCGCGGCGGGTTTGTCCTGCTTGACCTGGGGAAGGGAGTCGCTCGCGGCCTGACCAACAGGAATAGCGCTCAGGACGTCATGATGGTCGGCGTGTCGTTCGGCTTCACCGTCAATCGCTAGACCAAGAGACGTTCGTCCAAGAGACTTGGGGGGGTCACGACCGCAGGGCGGAAATGTGGCAGGTAACTGCCGCTGACTGTCCTGCGGCCCGTGCGTTTCTTGAGGCCCGCCACTCTGGGAACCCGAGGCTCGCTTAAGCCTTAGCCGTGTGCAGCTTGCGGATTTCGTCGAGCTCAATGCTCAGCCGATGTCTCAGGGGGCTTTCCGCCCGCAACTCTTCCAGCAGGGCCTCGGCTTTGTCGAATGTGTCAGGGGGAACTTCCTTGCTTTTGAACATGTTTCGAAAGCTGCGCTGAACTTCATTCTCGGTTAGCAAGGTGACCTCCCGGTGCATGTCCCGCAAAGCGGCAGTTGGTGCAGCTTCATGCGGCAAAATCAACCATCCGCGACCGCCAGATGGCCCGAGCCGTGTGCCCGTCACTATCACCATTCTATTGGGAGCCGCGCCGCGTGCAATAGCGTTGTGGGGGGGCGTCAACTTCTCGCGGCTGTCCCATTCCCTCCACTATACTTCCGGGATGCCAACGAATTTCATTCTGGGAACCGCCGGCCACATCGATCACGGCAAAACGTCGCTGATTCGGGCCTTGACGGGAGTCAATACCGACCGCTTGCCCGAGGAGAAACGCCGGGGCATCACCATTGACCTGGGATTTGCCAATCTCACTCTGGGCAAATACCAACTCGGAATTGTCGATGTGCCAGGGCACGAGCGATTCGTCCGCAACATGCTGGCCGGCGCGACGGGCATGGATCTGGCATTGCTGGTGATCGCCGCGGACGATTCCATCAAACAGCAAACGCGGGAGCATCTGGACATCCTGCGGATGCTCGACCTGAAGGCCGGGCTCATTGCTTTGACAAAGTGCGACCTGGTCGAGGCCGACTGGCTGGACCTGGTGGAGCAGGAGATTGGCCAATTCGTGCGGGGAACGGTGCTGGAAAATGCGCCGATCGTGCGAACCAGCGTTATGACGGGACACGGCCTGGAGGAACTGCGCCGCGGTTTGGAACTCCTTGCCCAGCAGGCCGAGCAAGTCTCCTTGGCAGCCGAAAGCGCGCCGTTTCGGATGGCCATTGACCGCACTTTTACCGTGGCCGGACATGGCACGGTGGTGACGGGAAGCATCTCCAGCGGCGTCGCTCGCGTGGGCGACGAACTAGTGATTGAGCCGGGAGGCATCGCCGTGCGGGTGCGAGGGTTGCAGAGCCATGACCAGTCCGCGGACGAAGTTTGCCGTGGGCAGCGCGCGGCCATCAACCTAGCGGGTGTGCATCACGACGCGATCCGCCGCGGGCAAGAACTGGCCGCACCGGGCCACTTGCTACCGAGCAAGCTGCTGACGGTTGCTGTGACACTGCTTTCAGACGCATCGCCGCTGAAAAATCGGACCCGCCTTCGCGTCCACCTGGGGACCGCGGAAATCCTGGCCTCTATTGTATTCCTGGACAAAGAGCGGCTCATGCCTGGCGAAGCAGGCCTGGCTCAGCTCTATCTGGCCGAACCTGCCGCCAGCACCTGGAACCAACCTCTTGTCCTGCGGAGCGAATCGCCGGTGGCCACCATAGGGGGCGGACGGGTGCTGGAACCGAGTCCTCAACGATTGCGACGGCCAGATGAACAGACTTTGATCCAGGTCCGCCTGCTGCAATCGACCGAGCCGGTGGAGCGGGGGGCGGCCTCGTTGTTTCTGGCCGGGACAAAGGACTGGCATGCCGTCGACTTGCCCCGCGTGGCGGGTGTTTCCAGCCCTGGAAAAATCCGCGACGAGTTGCTGGCCAGTGGCCTGCTTCTGGAAGTTCAGGTGGCACCAACCAGGCGAGTCTCTCTCCACCAGCAGGTCATGGAGCTGCTTGGCCGGCGCGTGGCAGCCGTGCTCTTGGCCCTGCATCAAAAAAATCCTCTCAAGATGCAATTTCCTCGGGAGGCCATCGCCCACGGTTTTGATTACCTGGAGCCGGCGGTGCTGGCGGCGGTGCTGGACCAGATGGCCAAGGCCGGGTCGATCCGGATTTCGCCCCAGGGACTTTCCCTCGTCGGCCAGGGGCCCAAACTTTCCCGCAACGAACAGGCCCTCTATCAGCAACTGCTGGAGTTGTTCCGCACTGCCGGCATCCAGTCTCCCACCGTTTCGGAATGTCAGCAGAAGGCGGCCAAGAACGGGGCTTCAGTTCCGCAGCTTCTGGCGCTCGCCGCCGGCGATGGACAACTGGTGGAAGTCGCGGAGGGCTATTACCTGCACAGCGAGGTCGAAGCCGCCGCAAGGACCACTGTCGCTAGTCACGAAAAAATGAAGTCCGGCAGCGGCCTGACCCTCAGCGAAATCCGCGAGCTCCTCGCCACCAGCCGCAAGTACGCCGTGCCGCTCTGCGAATACTGGGACAAGGTGCAGTTCACCCGGCGCAGCGGCGACTTGCGGCTGCTGGCTCCCTCTCCTCTTGGAAGGGGGCCGGGGTGAGGGTTTGCCATTCGCTAGATGACCTTGCCTTGGAACCGCGTCACTCGAAAATCACGATCGGCCGATTGTCGCGTCGGCGGAATAGTTTGTCGGCGGCGGGGGAATTGAGCTGCCCCTGGTTGTCGAGCAGGAGCGCGGAACCGCTATCGCCAAAGGGCTGCCGGGTTTGGGCCTGCCAGATTTCGAGCGCCAGGTTCTTGGCCCGCTGCCGGTTCCGTCTCGCGGCAGTGAAGTCGTATGCGAATTCTTTGTATCCCGGCAGCGTTCGGAGCGAACGGAAGCTGACATAGCGGACGACGGAGTAGGGATCGTCGAGCAGATAGGCCAGAAAGGGGGCCTGCCAGTCGTCTCGCGATGCTTGCCGCGCCGGTTCCCACCCCAGGTGCCACGCGGCGATGACGCGATCCGCGGCGTCCCCTTGCAGGGCCATGCTTACCATGCTCGACGTCGTCTTCTGCTGCTCCGTCAACTCGACGGCCGGCTGGCCAAACCACTGTGTCAGCTTGTCCGCCGTCCAGCCGAGTGGCTTGTCGAGATGACAGAGGTTGCAGGCGTTGGGCCGACCAGTGGCCGCGGTCACGGCGGCGCTGGGGCTGTCGATGCGGTGGCTGCGGATTCCCTTGAAGAGTGCGTAGGTGATGTGCGGCATGTGGCAATTCAAGCAGTTGCTCCCGCTCGACTGGGCCGCATGATGGGTGTGCTCGGGAATCTTGTCCTGCATTTCTGCATGGCATTGCAGGCAGGCCTGGCTTCCGTTCATTCGCGGCTTAAGCTGGTCCGTGTTGCTCTCGTAGCCGTGCATGGAGTGGCAGGAGAGGCAAGACAGTTTCCCCCCGGCGTTACACTTCGACGCGATGAGCCCCAGATATTCATCACCGCCGGTGCGGCACGTTCCGTCTCCCCAGTAGCCATTTCCGTACTTCTCCTTTGCCTCGCGCGTGTTGGGACGATGCATTTGGACCTGGGATTCCAAGTCGTTGCCGGGCCGAAAGCTGGAGCCATGTTCCAGCCAACCTTGCAGATCTGCCTCGCTATGGTCGCTATGGCACTGGGCACAGATTTGTGACGCCCGCATTGGGTCCAACCGGCCCGGGTTGATGATCGGATCTTCGGCGAGGTTGGCCGCGGCAGCGAGCGGCTTGGCACTGGTTTGCTCGCGAAAGCGGACGTGAGCCTGCCCGGGACCGTGACAGGCTTCGCAGGCAATCCCGAACTCCGCCACCTGCGTTCTTTTCACGATTCCCTCCGACTGTCCCGGCACAGGAGCGGAAGTGTGGCACTTGACGCAGTTGGTGTTCCACCGGTGATAGAGATGGTCCTTGTCCGGCGGGAGTAGGAACGAATCGTCGTCGGGAATCCACCGCTGCTCTTCAATATGGTAGACCCAGGGGACTTGCCACAGTTCGTTGGCCACCGCCACCCAGTAGGTTTGGGCCACGTGCGAACCGGTGGTCATTACCACGCGCTGCGGCACGAGCGGCAAGGGCGCGGCCGGCCGGCCTCTTTCCGGAACCTGGTTTTTCCGCTCATTCTCCTGCTGCGGCTCGGTCATGTTGATCCAGTATTCATCACCGCGGCGCTGCAGATGATAGGTGCGGCCGCGCGACTCCAAGTGCACGTCGTCAAACGGGGCGACGACCGACTCTGGGCCGGCCACCTGCGTCATCGTGCGGTGGTAGGAATTCTGCCAGGTCTTATGCTGCTCGGGATGGCATTTGAGACAGGCCACCGAGGTAACATACTCGTCCCGCCCAAACTGAATCGGCGGCGGCACAACCCCGGCGGCAGCAGTGGGCTTTGCGGGCTGGGGTTTAGGGCGCGTCGATAGCCGCCAATATCCCAGCGCCGCCAGCAGCACCAGTCCCGCGACAATCATCACGATCTTGGCCCGAATGGGCAGCCTGCCGGACATTTTCAGGACCCTTTAGTTTCACAATTGCCAGGGGGCTCGAAGTCGATAGAGCCGGCGGCAATGTTCGATGCTAGTAGAGGCGGAGCAGGAATACAATCTCGCCGACTCGTTTGTCGCCGCCCACGCTAGTATGCTGGCGATGCACGCCCAGACGTAGACGTGAACCCAACGCGAGGAGTCTGTATGCAAGCCCGCTTCAAGATCTTCAAAAGCGCTCACTCTCCATGGACGACCATTTTCGCCGCCGCGGCTGCGTTTGCCACGACTTTGGGGCCCGAACGGATGATTGGTATTTCCCATTCGCATGAACAAACGCTGGGCGTGGTGACTGTCTGGTACTGGGCGCTGGAAGATGAAGCTTGGGAACAAAAGGAAGTCCTCTGCTGATTCGCGGCAAGCCGGCCCTGAAGACTTCCGCGGGCAGAGTCCGATGCGCGCGGCGGCGAAGAATTGCTACAATCGGCTTATGGCATTCTTCGACACGGTGGCCATTGTTGGCGTGGGCCTGATGGGGGGCTCGATTGGCCTCGCGCTGCGGAAAGAGCGGATGTCCAAGCATGTGATTGGCATCGGCCGGCGAATCGAGCAACTGCGACTGGCGGAAAATCGCGGGGCGGTCACGGAAGTGACGACCGATTTGCGGCAGGGGGTGGCATCGGCGAATCTGGTTGTTATTTGCACCCCGGTGCAGCAAGTTCCGGAATTTGTCGCTGCGGCTGCCAAGGCTTGCAAGCCGGAGACGATCATCACCGATGTCGGCAGCACCAAGGCGGCCATTGTTGCGGCATGCGACAAGGCCCTCGCCGATTCCAAGGGGCTCTGGGCTAGCTTCGTCGGCAGTCATCCCTTGGCCGGGAGCGAGCGGACTGGGGTCGAATTCGCCCGCGAGGATTTGTTCCAGGGGCGGATGACGGTTGTCACGCCAACGGACCAAACCCGTTCCGAGGCAACTGCGAAGGTCGATGCGTTTTGGCAGGGGCTCGGCTCCAAAGTCGTTCGCATGTCCCCCGCGGAGCACGACGCTGCTGTCGCGGTCACTAGTCATTTGCCCCATTTGATTGCTTCCGCCCTTGCCGCGGCTACACCGGCGGATTTGTTGCCGCTGACGGCGAGTGGCTGGGGAGATTCCACCCGTGTGGCAGCGGGGGATGTCGAATTGTGGCGGCAAATATTTCTGGACAACCGGGGCAACACCTTGAAGGCTCTGGCCCCTTTTGAGACAGTGCTTGCTGAGCTTCGTCAGGCACTCGAAGCGTCAGACGGCCCGGCACTGGCCCGACTCCTTCAGCAAGGAAAGCGTATCCGTGACATTGTGGGAAGTTGACATTCACCCGGCGCCGGGCGAACCGGATCTCCTCGGCCGCTCCACCGCTGCGCAGGCTCGCGACTTGGGACTGGGCGATCTCTCTATTCGAACTGCCCGCGGATACCTCGTGCAGGGAGATATCTCTGGCGAGGATATGCAAAGGTTGGCGCGCGAATTATTTGCCGATCTGGTGGTGGAAACCACAAGGTTTGGAAAAATTGGCTACGACGAACTCGATGTTGATCCGGCAGTCTACGATGGCAATGATGCACCGCCATCGACTCTCATTCACGTCCTCCCCAAACCGGGCGTCACCGATCCCGTCGCTGACAGTGCCCTTAAAGCCATCGCCGACTTCGGCCTGAAGGCGGACGCTGTCTGCACGCTGCGGAAATACTGGGTCGCCGATTTGCCCGCGGACCGGCTGAAGCTCCTCACGACGAAGCTGCTCGCCAACGACTCCATCGAGCAAGTCATCCTCGGCCCGCTGAGCCTCAAGCGGATCGATGTTAGTTCGACGTACCAGTTTGAAGCGCAGACCGTCCAAATCACGACGCTCTCGGACGAAGCACTCCTCGCCCTCAGCAAGGTCCGTACGCTCAGCCTAACGCTCGTGGAAATGCAGACCATCCAGGCCCACTTTCGGCAGCTTCGCCGCGAGCCGACCGACGCGGAGCTCGAAACCATCGCTCAGACCTGGAGCGAGCATTGCAGCCACAAGACGCTGGCCGGCATGATCGACTATCGGGACGAGAACGGCGAGCGGAAATTCGGCAACATGCTGAAAGAGACGATTTTCGCGGCCACGCAGCGGATTCGCAAAGAGCTGGGGAAAGACGACTGGTGCGTCAGCGTTTTCAAGGACAACGCCGGCATCGTCCGGTTTGACGAGCGGTTCAACATCGCCTTCAAGGTCGAGACGCATAACCGGCCCAGCGCTATCGAGCCCTACGGCGGGGCGAACACCGGCGTTGGCGGCGTCATCCGCGATACGCTCGGCACCGGCATGGGGGCCAAGCCGATCTGCAACACGGACATCTTCTGCTTCGCTCCCCCCGATATGCCCGCGGGAGAACTGCCGCCGGGAGTGCTCCATCCGCGGCGGGTGATGCGAGGCGTGGTCAGCGGCGTGCGGGACTACGGCAACCGGATGGGGATACCCACGGTGAACGGGGCGATTTATTTCGACGAGCGGTACGTCGGCAACCCGCTGGTCTTCTGCGGCAACGTCGGCCTGATTCCCCGTGATCAATCTTTCAAAGAGCCTCGTCCCCACGACCTGATTGTGGCCGTTGGCGGGCGAACCGGGCGGGACGGCATTCACGGGGCCACTTTTTCGAGCGCTGAGTTGACGAGTCAAAGCGAGAAAGTTTCCGGCGGGGCGGTCCAAATCGGCAATGCCATCACCGAGAAAATGGTCATGGACGTGCTGCTGGCCGCCCGCGACCGGGGGCTGTACACAGCCGTCACCGATTGCGGAGCCGGCGGTTTCTCCAGCGCGGTTGGCGAGATGGGGGGAGAAATCGGGGCCGAAGTCTGGCTCGATAAGGCGCCGCTGAAGTACGAAGGGCTGTCGTACACCGAAATCTGGATCAGCGAGGCCCAGGAGCGGATGGTCCTGTCCGTGCCCGAGGAAAAATGGCCGCAGCTCGACGCACTCTGCAAGAGTGAAAATGTCGAAGCGACCGTCATCGGCCGCTTCGAGCCGACTGGTCGGTTGGTGCTCAAGTACCACGGCACCGTCGTCGCCGACATGGACATGCAGTTTCTGCATGACGGACGGCCGAGAGTGGAGCGGAAGGCGGTGTATGAACCAATTGCAGAACGCAGATTGCAGAAGGCAGAATGTAAGACCCCTTCTTCCAATCTGCAATCTGCAATCCCCAATCTGCAATCCACCTCCGATACGTTCCTATCCATCCTCTCCTCCCTCAACGTCGCCAGCAAAGAATGGGTCATCCGCCAGTATGACCACGAAGTCCAGGGCGGCAGCGTCATCAAGCCACTGACGGGGGTGGCGAATGACGGGCCGAGTGATGCGGCTGTGCTGCGGCCCGTGTTGTCGTCACGGCGGGGCGTTGTGATTTCCTGCGGCATGAATCCGCGGTTTGGGGAATTCGATACCTATCACATGGCCCAGAGCGGCATTGACGAAGCAGTCCGCAACTGCGTCGCCGTCGGGGCCGATCCCAGCCGTATCGCGATTCTGGATAACTTCTGCTGGGGCTATACCGAACGGCCAGAGACGCTCGGCTCGCTCGTCCGCGCATCGCTCGGCTGCTACGACCTGGCGGTGGTGCTGGGAACGCCGTTCATCAGCGGCAAGGACAGCCTGAATAATGAATACAGCTATGAAGCGAATGGCCAGCGGCGAACCATTCAAATTCCGCCCACGCTGCTCATCAGCGCGATGGGACAGGTGGACGACGTGAGCCGCTGCGTGACGATGGATTTGAAGTCGGCTGGCAACCTGCTGTATCAGGTAGGCGCGACCAAGGATGAACTCGGCGGTTCGCACTACGCTCTCGTGAACGGCCTCTCCGGCGGACATGTTCCCAAGGTGGATGCGCAGCTCGCCAAGAAGACCTTCGCCGCCTTGCATCAAGCCATCAGCAGCGGCCTCGTTCGGGCTTGTCATGACCTTTCCGAAGGTGGCCTCGCCGTCACCGCTGCGGAAATGGCCTTTGCCGGCGGCCTCGGCGCGAAGATTCGGCTGGCCGAAGTCCCCAGCAGCACTCCCGCGGTGGAGCGGCGCGAGGGCTTTGACGATGTGCTCCTCTTCTCCGAATCCAATACCCGATTTTTGGTCGAAGTCCCTCACGCCAACCGGCTCCATTTCGAAGCGGCCCTAGCAGGCGTTCCTTTCGCACACATCGGCGAAGTGACGGACGGCGGCCGATTGCAAATCGCGGCGGCACCGATTGCTCATCAGCACTTGCCGCCGACGTGGCTGGTGGACCTCGACATTGCGACTCTGAAAGAAGCCTGGCAGAAACCACTTCGGTGGTAAGACCTATGCCCACTCCCCGTATCATCGTCCTGCGTGCTCCCGGCTCCAACTGCGACCAGGAGGCGGCCTTCGCGTTTGAAACCGCCGGCGGGAAGGCGGAAGTCGTCCATCTCAATCGGGCTCTCGAAAATCCCAAGATCCTCGCCGCAGCGCAAATCCTCTGCATCCCCGGCGGCTTCAGCTACGGGGACGATATGTCCGCCGGGCGCGTCTTCGGCAACCAGATTCGCCATCACCTGGCCGGGGCGATGCAAGACTTCAAAGCCGCAGGCAAGCTCATCCTCGGCATCTGCAACGGCTTTCAAATCCTTATCAAGAGCGGCGTCCTCCTCCCCGACCGGGCCGACGAACCGATCGCCACGCTCACCAACAACGACAGCGGCAAATTCGAATGCCGCTGGATCAACCTGGCGGTCGAAGGGAGCAAGTGCGTCTTCCTGCAGGGCATCCAGCAGCTGTACGTTCCCATCGCGCACGCGGAAGGGAAGTTCGTGGCCCGCGACGAGGCAACGTTGAATGCGCTGGAGCGGAACGCGCAATTGTGTTTGAGGTATTGCGAAGAGTCGGGGGCAAATCCCAAATCCGAAATCCGAAGTCCGAAATCGTTTCTCCCCTACCCGATTAATCCCAACGGCGCCCAGCGAAACACCGCCGGCGTCTGCGACGAGACGGGCCGCGTCCTTGGCCTCATGCCCCACCCCGAGCGGCACATCGACCCGACCCAGCATCCCCGTTGGACCCGCGAAAAGCAGGAGCGGGGAGACGGCCTGGCGGTGTTTGAAAATGCGGTGCGGTTTTTCGGCTGATACCGCTACCCCAATTCCCGAATCCCTCGCCCCTCTTCCAAAATCCTCACCGGCCGCTGGTTCAAATCGGGGAACGTCTGCTGCGGGTCGATGCCGAGGTGGCGATAGACCGTGTGAAGCAGGTCTTGCGGTGAGTAGGGGCGCTCGGTGGGATACTCCGCTTTGCTGTTGGTCGCTCCGATGACCTGCCCCATCTTCAGGCCGCCGCCGGAAACGAGCGCCGTGTAAGCCTGCGGCCAGTGGTCCCGGCCCGTCCCGTTGGCGTTGTGACTCAGCCGCGGCGTGCGGCCGAATTCTCCCATCACCACCACCAGGATCCGGCGGTCGAGACCCCGCTCGAAGATGTCTTCGATCAGCGTCGACAGTGCCTCATCCAGATACGGCAGCCGGCGGCGCATGAAGTCGCCAAAGTGGCCGGGGCGACCGGCGTTTTGGATATGGTCGTCCCAGTTCGTATAATCAGGGTCGTTCTTGGGGGTATTGATATACAGGCTGATGACCGCGGTCCCCGCTTCGGCGAGGCGGCGGGCGAGCAGGCACCCTTGCCCCCACATGTGCCGGCCATACCGGTCCCGGAGCGAATCCTTCTCCTTGGATAAATCAAAAGCCGCCGCTGCCTCCGGGCTGGTGAGCATCTGAAACGCGAGTTGGCGGAAGTGGTCGGTGCCGGTCAGCTGTCCGTTGCCGTCTGCCTCGCGGCGATAGCGATCCACCTGCGCCAGCAATCGCCGGCGGTCATCCAGCACGGCGGCATTCCGGGCGGAGACCGAAAGTTGCGGCGGCTTGTAACCGGGGTTCGATGGATCGGCTGTCTCGAACGGCGAGTGCTGCATTCCCAAATACGTCGGCCGCGTCATGTAGAGCCGCGAGGGGATGGCGACGTACGGCGGAATGGCATGTTCCCCCAGGCCGCGGATCTTGCTGGCCACCGAGCCGAAATCGGGATGCAGGCTCTTCGATTGCGACGTCGGGTCGAGCACCGTCGGCCTCTTCCCCGTCAGCACCACAATCCCGCCGTCGCTGTGAATCCCCACGTCATGATTCAGCGAGCGGACGAGCGAGAACTTATCCGCGATCTTCGCCTGCCGTGGAAACAGCTCGCAAATCTCCATCCCCGGCACATTCGTCGGCATCGGGCGAAAGACGCTCCGAAACTCCACCGGCGCATCCGGCTTCAGGTCATACGTCTCCAGTTGCGACGGCCCCCCATGCAGGTACAACAGGATCACTGCCGTATCCTTCCTGGCTTCCCCCGCCCGCTCCTTCGCGGCCAACAATTCCGGCAGCGTCAGCCCGCCAATCACCAGCGTCCCCGCCGTCAGAAACGCGCGGCGGGAAAGCGGGCCGGAACAGGGGGAGGGAGGGGGAATGGACATGGCGAAACGCGGCAGGTCGCAGACTAAAAACCAAACATCAACGTATGCTGATGGCTCGGTCAAGTCAATGAAAAGTGGCAGCGTCCGACAATAGTCCGAAGCGCCAGCCAGGGAACTGGGCATTTATTTGACCGGCGAATTGGTGCTGGGTACGATGCGTACCGCAGGATGCTCTTCACGGGCGACACTCCAAACGCTATCAAAAAGTGGAAATGAAAGCTAAACCACCAGGCAAACTTAGGGATGGCGCTCCATGCCAGGTCACGGGGGGCGTGCATGCCGGCAAATCCGGCATCGTCAGGGACATTAACACCAGCAAGACCGGCCACGTGACCATCACGGTGGTCCAGGCCAACGGAGAGCGATTCAAGACCCTGGCAAGAAATGTCGTTACGCAAAAGGAGAGAGCGTAACATCGTGAAGAAGATCGCTCTCATCTCATTCGCGCTGTTGTATGTGGCGGCAGCAGCACATTCCGAGCCGGGGCCGACGCCAGGCAAATGCCTGTCGCAGCCGGAAGACAAGAAGACGGACGACAAGGCGGAAAAATTCCCCACACCCCCCGAGGGCTACGACACCCGCCGCGATGGAGTCAGCCGCGGCAAGCTGGAGACGGTGGAGTACGACTCGGCGACTGTTGGGATCAAGCGGAAGGCGCGGGTCTACACCCCGCCGGGATACACGGCGGACCAGAAATACCCGGTCCTGTACCTCCTCCACGGTATCGGTGGAGACGAAAACGAGTGGGGGCGGGGCGGCGCGCCCGATGTGATTCTCGACAACCTGTACGCCGACAAGAAAGTGGTCCCAATGATCGTCGTGATGCCCAACGGCCGGGCGTCAAAAGACCTGACGGCGCGGGATCCGATCCCCAAGCAGTCGCCGGCATTTGCCCTGTTCGAGAAGGAACTGCTCACCGACCTGATCCCGTTTATCGAGAAGACCTACTCGGTGAAAGCCGACCGCGAGTCGCGCGCGTTGGCTGGTCTATCGATGGGGGGAGGGCAGTCGCTGAACTTCGGGTTGGGAAATCTCGATACGTTCGCCTGGGTAGGCGGATTCTCGTCTGCCCCGAACACTAGGCCCCCAGCCGTTCTCATCAAGGACCACGCGGAGGCCGCCAAGAAGCTGCGGCTCTTGTACGTCGCCTGCGGCGACAAGGACGGGCTATTCCGGATCAGCGAGAACGTCCACAAGATGCTCGACGAGAAGAAGGTCCCCCACCTCTACAACGTCATCCCCGGCGGCCGGCACGACTTCCAGGTGTGGAAGAGCGACCTGTATCACTTCTCGCAGTTGCTGTTCCGATAACTCAAACAGAGTAAGTCTCCTGTCGTTCCGGTCTCCGAATCCCGTGCTGGCTCCCGATTGGCAGATGGTCTGTTTGCACTTCCATCCATATCCGGAATCGTCGCGGGATGCACTTCTTGATCCTTCGCTGATGTCTGTTGAACCATCTCCTGCTCGGTGAATCGGAGTCGGGCTCTTCGGGGACGCAATTCGACAAGGCATAACCGGGCCGATGGGCGCGTCTTGCACCCGCTGCTTGAGGAGATCCACTACCGTGCGCTCCACCGGTTCGAGGTCGCGGCAGTCATCGAAGCAATCTGCCAGGTCGGCCAACAGACCCGTCTTGGACTCGACCTCCCGCAGCAGCAACCCACCCGCGTCCGAGGTGATCGTTCCGCCATCGAATCCCGCCGTCACCCGACGCGCCCCAAGGGACTGGAATGCGAACGATTGCTGGCTACACTGTGTTTCCATCGGGCTGCTCTTCTCGTTTGGCTTGAGCTGTCGTTGAACAACAACTTATGACCCAAGAAAGCAGTTCGTTTCTTTTCGCTATGAGAAATGCAGGTCAAGCGAAGAACGCTCCATTTCCATTGAAACTCCCATGAATATCCACTTCACCGCCATCGTTCTTGCCGCCTGTTCGTTGGCTTCTTTCTCCGCCGCCTTGGCCCAGCCGCTCGGCCAGCCCGATGCGGGCGCTCCCGGCGATGCGATGATTCAGGCCTATCTGGCGGCAGAATCGGCCAAAGTCGAAGCCACTTTTACGGATGACGTCAAATCACTCGCGGACTGGCAAGCCAAGCGGCCAGAGTACGTCGAGCAATACTACTACATGCTCGGCCTTTCGCCGCGGCCGGAGAAAACGCCTCTCGCTCCCACCATCACCGGCACTCTGAAAGAGGACGGCTATGAAGTGGACATGATTCACTATCAGAGCGTGCCGCATTTGTATGTCACGGGTAATCTTTACCGCCCGGCCCAAGTAAAGGACGGCGAAAGGCTCCCTGCGGTTTTCTATGTCTGTGGACATTCAGGCCGCGGACGCAACGGCAACAAGGTCGCCTATCAGTCGCACGGCATCTGGTTCGCCCGCCACGGCTATATCTGTCTCGTCGTCGATACGCTGCAGCTCGGCGAAATCGGGGCGACCCACCACGGCACGTACAACCTCGAGCGGTGGTGGTGGCACAGCCGCGGCTATACTCCTGCCGGCGTCGAAGCCTGGAACGGCGTCCGGGGGATCGACTATCTCGTGAGCCGGCCGGATGTGGATCCGGAGCGAATTGCAGTCACCGGCATCAGCGGCGGCGGAGCGGCCACGTTCTGGGTCGCCGCGGCTGACGAGCGGGTGAAGGTCGCCGTCCCGGTCAGCGGGATGGCGGACCTGGAGTCGTACGTCCCCAACCGGGTCATCAACGGCCACTGCGATTGCATGTTCCTTTACAACACCTACCAGTGGCCCTGGACCCGCATCGCCAATCTTGTCGCCCCGCGTCCCATGCTGTTCATCAACAGCGACAAGGACGCCATCTTCCCGATGGATGCCAACAACCGCATCATCAATCGGCTGGAGCGGGTTTACAGTTTGTACGGCAAGGGTGGCGACGTCGACTCCGTCGTCAGCGTCGGCGGCCATGCCTATCGGCAAGACATCCGGCAAGCGGCTTACACGTTCATCAACGCCCACTTGAAAGGGGACGCCCGCCCCGTCACCGACAGCGAGCGGGACATCGTCACCGAGGGAGGCAACCCCGGCCCCTATCCGATTCCGCCCGAAAAGCTCCGCGTTTTCCTGCAAGACAGCAACCTGCCGCAGGACCAGCTCAACACCAAGATCGACGAAACCTTCGTCCCCATGGCCAAAGTTGGGGAAGGGGCTCCCGCCAAAGTTGGGCGCGAGCCTCCTGACCCCGCCCAGAAAGCTGCCCTCCTCAAACAGCTTCGCGGCACCAGTTTTCGCTACTTCCCGGAGAGAATTCCCGCCGCGAAAAAGCTGAAGGACATTGGCGACAGCACCGAGCGGCTGACCTCGGAAGAGCACATTCAGTTCGAGCTGCGCTATCCCAACGGGAAGTCCAAATCAGGAATCCTGCTCGTCATTCTCGGACCTGAAGATGCCGGCAAGACGCCCGACTGGCTCAAGGAGCTCGATGCGAAGGACAAAACCGTCGTCCTCTGCGAGCCCCGCGGCATCGGCGCCACGCGCTGGACGCGCAAGAACGGCCCCAACTACGTCGAGCGCTCCCACGCCCTCCTCGGCCGCACGGTCGACACCGGCCGCGTCTGGGACATTATCGCCGCCGCGAAATATCTCGCCCAGAGTGGGAGCGGCGGGGATTCGCTTCCCCCCATTCACGTCGCCGGCAAGGGTGCTTCCGGTCTGCTGGCCGCCTATGCCGCCATCCTGGACGAAAGCATCGGCAGCGCCACGCTCCTTGCCCCGCCCGCCAGTCTCATGGACAAGGACGCCCCTCAATTCCTCAGCGCCCTCCGCACTTGCGATGTGCCCGATGCTCTCCGGCTCATCGCTCCGCGGCAGGTGCGCACCTTGCCGTAAAAATAGCCACGGAGAACTCCGCCGCATGCTTACAGCACGCCGTACTTCTTAAACACCTCCGTGGCCTTCATGCCGGCCCGGATGTCGTCGCGGACTTTGTTCTCGGCGTGGACTTTGTCCCACGCCCGGCGGAGGGCTTCGGCCTCGACGGCTTGGGGGATGACGACGACGCCGTCGCTGTCGGCGATGACGATGTCGCCGGGGGAGAAGCGGGCCCCCCCGATTTCCACCGGCACGTCCAGGTCAATCACCCGCTGGCGATGGAGACTGTCGTAGACGCTGCGGGCCCGGGCGAAGACGGGGAAGTTCATTTCCCGCATCTTGCGGATGTCCCGCGCCGCGCCGTCCACGATCGCTCCCACGCAGCCCGTGTTGTGGCAGGCTGTGGAAAGGAGCTCACCCCACAGAGCCGAATGGACGCTTCCGGCGGCTGCGGCGATCAGGACGTCGTCCGGCTGGCACGAATCGACCGCCCGGAGCTCCAGCTCATAGGGCCGCGGGTCTTCGTGAAACATATCGGCCCAAAGGGTCGTCTTGCAGCGGCCGACGAGGACGGTCTCGACGGTGAGCGGCTGTAGATCGATGCGCGGGGACTGGTTGCGCAGGCCGAGTGAATCGAGGGCATCGGCGACGACGGCGGAGTACAGCGACTCGCGCATCATCGCGAAAGTGATTGCAGGTGAAGACATCAGCCACCCATCACTTCCGCTTCGCGGGCGGCGGCCATGTCGGCCACGGTCCCTTCGTACTTCTTGGTGAGCTGCTGGATATCTTCCTGCACCTTCTTGTTCTCGTCCTCGGTCAGCTCCTTGTCTTTCTCGGCCTGGTCGGCGGCTTTGTTCCCGTCGCGGCGGACGTTGCGGATGCTGACCTTGGCTTCCTCGGTCATTTCCTTGATCCGGCCGACCAGCTTCTTGCGGGAGTCAGTGGTCAGCGGCGGGACGTTGATCCGGATGATGCGGCCGTCATTTTGCGGGGCGAACCCGAGGCCGCTGGCGATAATCGCCTTCTCGATCTCCTTGATCGTGCCGGGGTCATACGGCCGGATCACGAGTTGCTGCGGTTCCGGCGCACCGACGTTGGCGAGCTGCTTCATCGGCGTCTGCGAGCCGTAGATTTCGACCTTGAGCGAATCGATCAGGCCCGGATTGGCCCGGCCGGTCCGAATGCCCGAAAGGTCGTTCTTGAGTTTTGCGACCGCCTTGTCCATGCGATCTTCCACGTCCAACAGGATATCGTCGGCAGCCATGACACGTGCCCAGTGACCAGGAGAGAAAAATGCGACGCTCTAGTAAAGGTATCTTATCGCCGAAAACGGCGGGCGGGGAGGTATCGGGGCCCGTGCCCGCCGCTCCGCTAGTGCCTATAATGAGTTCTCCCACCTCGATGCCCCCGCCCATCCCTCATGAGATTTCCATGCTTCGCACTTTTTCCTCCGCCCTGCTGGCCGTTTTGTGCTGCTCGCTCCCGCTCCTCGCGGTTGACCACAAGTTGGAAAAGGTCGACGAAGCCGCGCCAAAGGAAGGCCTCTCGGCGGAGATTGCCGCGCTGCTGAGCCCCACGGGGTTCAAGGTGGTGCGCGGGGAAACGCGAGTGGTGTGCGAGGTCTGGCTCTGCAAGGAGTGGCCCATCAAGGAGGCCAAGGTGGGGGGCGAGGTGCTCTATCCGTTTCAGCCCGGCCAGGTGATGGGGGTCGCCCGCTTTCCCCGCAAGGGAAGCGACTTCCGCGAGCAGGACGTTCCCGCCGGACTCTACACGCTCCGTTATGGCCAGCAGCCGGTGGATGGGGCCCATGTGGGAACCAGTCCGACGCGGGATTTTCTGCTGCTGACGCCGGCGGACAAGGACAAATCGCCGGACATCATCGCCGACTTCAAGGCCCTTTCCAAAGCCAGCGCCCAAACCACTGGTGCCAGCCACCCAGCCATCCTTTCGCTCCAGCGGCTCAGCGACCAGGAACCGCTGACCATCCGCTACCAGGAGGACAAGGATTGGTGGATCGTCCGCTTCACCGGCAAGACTCGTTCGGGCGACAAAACAACCGACCAGGCGGTGGAAGCAGTGTTGGTCGGGCACGCGGGAGAATGAGGGGGAAGAAATGCAGAATGCAGATTGCAGAGTGCAGAATGGCGAGCAAACTGTTGCCGCGCTTGCGCCCTGCGCTCCTTTCAATCTTCAATCTGCAATCCACAATCTGCAATTCATCGTATTGCTGGCGGCAGCGCTACTCGCCGCTTCCTCCCGTGCCGAGGACAAGCCCGCTCCTCCCAAGTTCACCAAGGAAACGCTCCGCGGCCGGGTCGTGTTTCTGGCGGAGGCGCTGGAGAAAAAATACGGCGTGAAGTCGGTCACCGAGGCCAAGCAGGCCGCGCTGGCCCTGCAGGATGATGCGGGCAAGCTCCATCCCCTGGTCGAAGACATTCGCGGCCGCGCCTTCCGCGTCGACAAACGGCTGCGGGACATCCAGGTGGAATTGCTCGTCCGCCGCTATGTGGATTCCCCCGCGGTGCAAATCATCGGCGTGTATGAGCTGGCCAAAGACGGGCGCTTCGAAATCGACTACTGGTGTTCCGTCTGCGCCATCGCCATGTACGAGCTCAAAGAGTGCGAATGCTGCCAGGGAGAAATCGAACTGCGGAAGCGGAAGTCCCCGTAGCCACAGGCGGCCCGCCTGTAGGCTTGAATCGCTTGTTTGCCGAAAAATGCAAGCCGACAGGCGGGCCGCCTGTGGCTACGAAAGCTACTCAATAAACCGCTTCAGCAGGATCGCCTTGTCCGTGTTGTGGCGGTGCCCCGGCTCATAGCCGACAGGAATGCTCCGGTCGATGATATAAAACGCCCGGTGCCGTTTCACATTCCCCTCATCCACCCCCACCTCCTGCGCCAGCCGCAGACCATCGGGATGAGCCGCATCGGCCACGGGGGGCGTATTGGCATTGTTGTCGGAATCGTTCCCCTCCACCTCAAAATATCCGACCGTAATCCAAACGGCATAGCAGTTGGAATGGGTGGAGAAGAGGTTGCCGATTTTCTGCAAGCCTTGGTAGCGGAAGTACGGATTGCGGGCCGAGTCCTGACGAGGCAATGTGTTGTCCGAACCGAATAGAGGACGGTCGTCATCATCGACGCCAGGATAAGGATTCAAATCCCGCCTGAGCAGGCCGCCATGCGCGGGACTCTTTCGCGGGTGGGTTTCCACGGGAATGGATGCCGCATTGGGATTGAGCGGCATCATGTCCGCCGAGTCCGCCGTGCGGAAGGGATTGGAGAATAGTGACGGGTACGAAGGGTTGTGTTGCAGAATATCCGCTCCCGTGCCTCCAAGGGCTGGATAACCCTGCCGACTGAGGACAAGATGCCTCAGGAATGTGCCGCCGTCTCCTTCGTTGGGCGGATTCAGAGTACACATCCCCGGGAACCCCCGGACCGCGGCATCCCAGACGCTCGAATCGAAAATCGTGTTGATATTGATCCGCCCCGGCTCGCGGAACCGCGACAGATAGTTGAACGGCGGCCGAAACCCGGCGGGAGTATTGGGGTCCGTCGCAAAGTTCGCCGGCGCGTCCGGCCGGTAATATTTCTCCGTGTCGATATAGGGCGTCCGCGTCTCCACATAATCCAGCACCCGGCTGAATTCGGGAGAATCAGTCGGAGGGGGGCCGTCGGGGGTAGCCGTCGTATAGAAAAAATTCGGCAGATGGCCGTAAGGAATCGTCTGGCCAGGCGGTGGCGCTTGATACAGGCTGGTCCAGGAGGGTGTTGTTGGGTCGAGGTACTGGCCGTCAAATTTCCCCAGCAGCTTGGACGATTGCCAGGCTGGAACCTGCAACAGCTCCATCACGTTGTTGAACGGACGATTGTTGAAAGCCAGGTAGGGGAACGGCGCGGCGACTGCCCCATTGGAATCCAGATACGCGGGCGCGCCGCGATAGAGCGCTGGGCCGGTCGAATTAATGTAAGGCTGATAGCGCCGGTTGAGGAAACCGAGCGTGTGATAGAGCGGGCGCGTTTGAAAATGGGCGTTGCCCGTGGACTCGGTGGGAGAGTTGGCGCTCGGCTCGCCGGGATTGCCGAACGGCGACTCAGTACGCCAGAGATCGCGGAAAACTCTCAGATTGGGCGCTACCGGCGCGGCATAGCCCGGTATCGAGTCCGGAACGCCTTCATAATATCGCCCGCCGCGCTGGAAGGCCTGGAAATTCTGACTCACCGCCGGCGGAGGGGGAGCATACCCCGAGTCGTCCGCAACGCCGTTGAACGACATCACGTCCATGCTGGAGGTGTCCACCGTCATGTACGGATTGGTCACCGCGTTCCACGGCAGTAGCGGATTGGCCAGTCGCTGCAAGTGCAGGGCGCGGTAGTTGATCTCGGTTCTGTCACCGGCGAAAATCAGGCCTCCATCCGTACGGTTTTGGTCCAGCGGAGCATCAATGGGGGGCGAATAGTAGCCTTCTTCCGTCGCCGTCGGAGCAACCCACATGGACATGGCCTGCGGCGGCGGCAGGGCGGGACCGCCCGGCTGTCCGGGATATCCCCCCAGTTGTTCGCTGATGTTCAGGGACTGCGGTTGCGCGGCCGCCGCGCCGACTCGCCAGACCATATCCACGGGCAAGGCGACCATCGGTTGAATGTCCGCGGCATTAACGTCATCCGCCCCGTCGGTAGCGTTGTCCCGCACGCGCACCGTTTGCGCGGTATTCGGGTTAGCATTTGGAGTGAGGATAATCCGCCGCGTGTTGGCGTAGTCGGGGCGATTGAAAGTTCCCGCTGCGGGGTCGGACGTCCGGCGGCTGATGACGCTGATATAGTTTCCCGCGCCATCGGCATAACCGGCCGAGCCGACGACCGCGTAGCGGCCGGGCAGAAGCGGGGCTTTGGGAATGCTGCTGCTGGGGAAATAAACTTCGCCGTCGTTCGCTCCCGCCGGGCGGCTGACTCCCGCTGCCGCGAGGTCGGCGAAGTAGATGCTCCGTTCGACGTTGGGACTGCCAGGTGGTGGTGGCGGCAAAGGGATTCCGTTGGCGTCGAGCATCAGCGCCTCGGGCCGAGGATAATCCGGGTCGGTGTTTTTGCTGGGGCCAGATCCCCTGACGACAATCATTCGCCAGACCGGCGAACCGGTTGCGCCATTGTGCAGCCGTGAAAGGTCCACGCCGCCGTTGGTGTAGAGCTCCGCCGCCTTGTGGTCGTAGATGTTGGGGCTGCCGCCGCTCCCCCGGTCGAACCAGGGGTTGTACAGCTCGATAAAAGTGGAACCCACGGGGCCCAGACGCTGATCAAAGTCATTGGGGCCCATCCCCGTCTTGAAGTCCCTTTCACCGTCCACGGCTCCAGTCGTATCATCCGTCCTGAGATTGTCCGCATTGCCATTGAAGACATCATCGGGCCGGTCTTCCGTTTGGCGAGCGTGGAAATTGATGGTCTCCGAAATCAGTACTTCGGGCCGTTCGCAACCCCAAACGAGGCCCCGCTGGCCCCCCAGGTCGTCGCCCGAGCCGACCACGCCATCGACGCTCCAGCCGTCGGTCGGAATGATGTCATATTCAAACGGCGTCATGATCGAGTCGGGATCGCGGAAATCGACGACGTTGATCGCCCACTGGGCATAATAGCGGGCCGTTTCCGCGGGAGTCGCTCCGTTGGGCGGAGAATCGAGGTCAATGTCCGGAAAGTTCGTGTTCCGCAGGAACATCGCCAGGCAATACAAATGCCGGGCATACATGTGCCGCTGGTTCGGCGTGTTGGCGGCCGGCGTATCGTTGAGATAATTGAGTGTGTATGGACCGGCTGTGGTCGGAATCATTTCCGTTGGGTATTCCGCCGGATCGTCCACCACGCCGTTGCCGTTGTCATCAATCCCGTTCCCCAGCTCGCGGTTGAGATTGAACATCTGCCCCTTCATGAACTCGAAGGGGACGATTGTCTGAAAATCAGCCGTGCTGTTGCCCAGGCGATTGTAGTACAAATCCAGGATCGTGCTTCTGCCGACCGCGCCGCCGAACGTCGAACGCAGTTCGCGGGGAACGCTCAGCCGCGGGGCCGGAATGTACGAACCCATGCCGAAGGCGTCGCGGCGGATCTGGGAAATTCCCGGTGTCCCCCGTGATTCAATCGCCAGGTATTGGCCGGCACCCGTCGCGCCGGGCTGCAAAAAGCGGCTGGGGATGACCGAGGCCCCCAGGTCGTGATAGCGGAGCAGAGCTTCCAGCTCCGCTACCGTGTAGGGTGCGTCGACGCTCGCTCTCATTTGATCCCACTGCACTTCATAGGGGTTATCGACCCGCTCGCCGGTCCCGAGATAATTCCAGAGCGGCTGACCGGTGTAATCGACGGCCATGGCCCCCCGGCCCCAAACATCCGGCGGAGTGGAATAGCCGGAGAGGGGTGCAACGGTGTGATTCCCATTGTTGATCGTCTGAAAGGTTCCCATCGAGAAGATCTCGCCCGGCATCCCAATCATCTTCAAATGGCTCCAGCCGTCGTGGTTGGCAAAATTGCCGATCACACCGTCGGAGAAGCCCGGAAGGGGCATTTGCGCTGAGGTGTTCGGCAATGCCATCAGGCGCAAATACCGCTGACCGAGGAGGTTGTTGTAAACGCCCACGTTGTCCAGAAAGATGTGGCGGAAATCGACTTCCGCCGGGCCAAAGCCCAAGCCGCGTGGGAGATAGACAGGCGTGAGTGCGCTGGGGTCCATGCCGGCGAAGTCATCGGTCACGGACGAAGCCGTGCGGGCCGAGGCGACATTCGCCAGGATTAGGTTCCCGTGAACACTGGGATTCACGCGGCCATCGAGATCCTTGATGCAAATGGCGACTAGCCTCTTATAGCGGCGGCCGTTGGGGACGGTCACGACCGGCAGACCGGGATCGATCCAGATACTCTCGGCAATTCCGTCGCCGTCGTTGTCGACGTCGTAGATACCGTCGCCATCGCCGTCGGTGTCGAGCCCATTCATCCCATCGGAATCGACGTTGTAGCACGCCATCTTGTCTTCCAGGAAGTTGGAATTGCCGCCAGTGAAGTTTGGATGATCCTCGCGCAGCGGACGAAAGATGAACATTCGCTTGAGCGCAACAAGCTCGTTAGCTTGCGCAGGGGTCAATCCGGCTACTTCATCACCGCTATTGGGAATGAAATCCGCGCCATAGGGTTGAAGAAAAGCCCTGCGTTGATCCGCTTGGGCCACACCCGACATGAGCGGCGCATTGACGAGAATATTCTCCCAGAATCGCACCAGGTCCGGTCGGTGGAAGGACGGCAGAATCGGCAGTGGGGGAATCAACTGCTCGTTGCCCACTCGCGAAGGGACGGTCGCAGTCAGTTTTTGCGGCGGAATGAACGCCAAGAACATGTTGTCCCAATTGGGGATGTCATACTGTTCATCCATGCCGCCGACTGCCGGATTGATCGAGCCGGATGGGTAAAAGGAGGGGTTGGGCAGGTACGCGGCGCTGTAGTTATTCGGGGTTCCGGTGTAATTGAGTGTCACAAAGGCATTCAGGTTCTGTGACGCGGCCGCATATCCTCCCCCTGTTCCATTAAACGGCGCGCCGTTGATCACGAAACGACTGTCGACGCTCGGGCCGACCGGAATGGGGAGGTCGCTTTCCGGCGCTTCCACGAGCAACTCCGGATTGCCGCTGCTGCTCAGGGCTGGCGGAATGTATCCCATCACGCGGGTGCTAATTCCGGCTGCCGGACCATTGGTGAAAGTGATGACCCGTCCGGCGTAATAACTGGGAATGGGTTGAGCGGGAAGGTTGACTTGAATACGGATTGTCTGACCGCCGTTAAGATTGGCCGGGTTGTTCGCCACGTTCATCACCGTCCCGACCACTCCATCATTCCCATACAAATCCGCAAACAGCGAATGGGGGGAAATCACGGAGCGGGGGCCGGCACCGCCGAATTGTGGCGTGCCGAAGAGGATTTGGCCCATGACCTCGTCGATTTCGTGTTCCGGCTGGTCGCCGTAGGTTTTGGCGAGAAGGGCCTGGCCGGAGGCCTGGTAGTAGTTGCCGGCGACCAGGACGTAGGTGACGCCGATCATCAGGAACAGCGTGAGGATGCTGACCACCACCAGCAGGACAACGCCGCGCTTCTCTTTACGCAGCCTGTTTAGACGATCAGCCTGGCGCTTCGACATAAAAATACCCTCCGCGCCGAAAGGCGCTTGTTTCGATTGTGCTGGAGTCCCGCCTTCAGGCGGCAACCGGCGCTCTAGCCGGGACTCCAACGGGCCTGCTTCTCTGTTCTCAAATCCGCCGCACATTCCACCTGCGGCTCTCTCTGTCTCTCTTCACTCCCTCGCTTACGCTTCGGGTTAGTGTCTTTCTGCCCTCTACATTCTGCCTTCCTAGTACCCCGTTCCATCCAGCTCCAGCCGCACGGTGCGGTCGAAGACGGCGACGATGTGGGGGACGATGGTGACCTCGACGTCGTCGTAAATGGGATTGCCATTGCCATAGAAATCGGGATTGGGAAGGCCGGTACTCGTATCGAAGGGGAGCACGTTCTGCAGGTCCCAATCGGGGCCGATGAGCGTGACATCCCGTTTCCAGATTCCCGAGCCAATCGCCGTTTCGTACGGGTCTTCATCCGCGTCCGACACCCGGTACCACTTGAAATTGCCAATGGTGGGAGTGCTGCCGCCGTAGCGAGCATGCCCCGACAGCATCACCCAGTCTCCCGAGCGCATCCTGAGTTTGTCGGGGTTGTTTGCGGTGATGGTCACTTCGCCGCCGCCGTACCCGCCGCTATGGAAATCGGAGGCGTCGTTGGCATTGCGGCCCAGGATGACGGCGGTCCACTCTTTGACGGGTTTGGTGAGGGGCTGTGTAAAGTCCTCAATGGACAACTCCGCCCCAAGTCCCCGGTTGTAAAAGACAACGACGGAGAGGACATACTTGTCGTCCAGCGTCGCATTCCAGCGGTCCAGCTTGGGAACCAGCGTGGCGATCCAGGAGAGGCGGCCGTCCTCTTCACGCTTGCCGGGATAAATCGTGCCAGAGTTTGGATCGTTAATGGGGGTATAAAGCTGGAAGGCGGGGCTAGCGTTGTCGTTTCCGGTCAGGCGGCGCTGGATGCCGGGCCGTTCGTAAGTCAACTGGTCCATAAAGCTGAACACATAGTCGGCCTGAAACTGCCCCATCGGGGGAAAGTTGGCGGGCGCGTAAGGAGCAGCACTGCCGGCTGCCCCATTGGCCAGTGTGATCCGCTGCATGCGGGGAGCACCCGGATTGCCCATCGCGAAGTTATCCGGATCGTTGGGTCCGGTAACCTGGGCAGCGGGACGGCGCGGAAATGCTGGAAATATCGTGCCTTCAGGAAATCGAGGAATGAGAGCGGGGTTGGCATTGGGAATCACGTTGGCGGCCATGAACCGGGGATCGAGGCAATAGGACTCGCCGGCGTTGATGCCTGCGCGGACGATGACGGGTGGAGGATTGGAGATTACTTGTAAGGGGGCGGTCCCGGGGACGTAATAGGCATTGCCTTGCAGGCCGCCGTTCACGTACCGCCAGGTAATCCAGCGGTCGGGACGCCGCATGCCGCGAGCGTCCATCGTGTGGACGGCTGATTCGGCGCAGACGGTGACTTCGTCGTTGAGGCGGCCTTTGCGGGCGTATTCGCTGGCGACGGGAAAAACGGCGACCGCGCCGAGGAGGCCGATCGTGGTGATCATGATGGCGAACAAGACCTCGAGAATGGTCATGCCGGAATGGCGGGCTGTTCGGCGATGGTCGGCTGTTCGGCGAGGGTCTCCGACCCCTGTTCGGCGCGGGTCTCCGACCCCGCCGAAACGCCTGACCGAAGGTCTCAAGAGCGGCGCGGGAGACCTGGGACACCTGCGGTCAACGGTGTGGGCGAGGTCGGGAGACCTGCGCCCAACGGGGGGGGACCTGCGCCCTACGGGGCGTGGTCCGCTCGCTCCGCGAGCCGACATGCGGCGGCGTGTATTCGTGACGTACTTCATGCTTAATGCCCCCCCTTCACGTCCTGCGTGATGGCGTATTCGCGAGCGATGGTTAGGTACGCCTGCTGCTCGGCCGCGGTGGCGGGGTTCGAGAAGACAAAGTCGATGTTGGGGGCATTCTCGGTCGTCGTTACCGAACCCGTCAGCCGGCCGACGCTGACCCAGAGGGCGTTGTTATCGTTGAGGTTGGACTGGTTGAGCGGCAGGCCGACTTTCTCCGGCCGGCCGACCAGGAAGTGCAGAGTGCCGGCGGCGTCGTTGCTGATGATGGGGTAATTGCTGTTGGTGGCGTTCCATGTCTGGTAAGTGACGTTGCCCACGCGGCCGTCCGGCGTGAACAGCACCAATATCTGATTGGGAGACGAGTAAAAATCGGTGCCGCTGTTGCCGAAGCCGGAGTAGGTGAGGTCGACCGAAGTACCGCGGGGAAGAGCGAGCGGAGCCCCAATCCGCTGCGGCAGCCGGATGATTTCGTACTGATAGCCGGCGGAGGGATTCGTATTGGCGTCGTACAAGCCGTTGCCATGCGGGGGGAGTGTCGGGCCGCCGGTAACGTAAAACAGGTTGCCAATGCGGATGCCGGGGAAGAGCGGACCCTTGTGATCGAAACGGATGAAGAAAGTGTTATTGGGGGCCGTTTGAGGAATCAGCGTGAACAAGCCGGCGTTGCTGGCCGGCGGAAAATTCAGCAGCCAGCCCGGGGGATTGATGTTATTAAAATTGGTCCAAGTTGGCGCTTGATTGCCACTGGAATCGGTGACGACAACGCGAGCTTCCTGCACATCACCCGAGTACGGCGGCGGAATTTCGGCCAGGTAAAGTTCCGTGGTCTGGAAGGTGCCGGGAGGAGTGGCCGGGCCAATCTGTTCCGTGACAAACCACAGGCCGCACGGCCGGCCAGTGGCGGCGGCCCGGGCCTTGGCCCGCGAGAAATGCGAACTGAGTTGGCGCGAAGCTTCGCGGACCTTCGATTCGTCCATCGACTGCTTGAGCCGCGGCAGCGTGGCGATGACGAGCAGGAGCATGATGGCGATGACAATCAGCATCTCCATCAGGGTGAAGCCACGCAGGCCCGCCCGCCCGTTGGGCGCAGGTCTCCCGCGGTCCCCTGGAGACCTTCGGTCGAGCGTTTCGGCGGGGTCGGAGACCCGCGCCGAACTGCGAGTCGGTTGCTGCTGGAGGTTTTTCGAATGGAGGGACATGCTACCTCGCCTCCAGGTCGTGGTTGGTGATGTTGTCGGTAGCGTCGGCATTTACCGGAGCGCCGACGACCGGCATTCCCGTGCCGCTGTCGGCAAAATACGGGTCATTCACCGGGTTATTTGCCCAATATGCGTTGCTTTGCGAATAGGGAAATGGATTGGGAGTGCCTGGCGTATTGAAGTTGATTCCGCCCCTTTTGTCGGGGCCGTCGGACCAAATCAGCGGCTTGAGCGCAAAAGGCGTGAAGGGTGCGTTATTCCAGCGGGGGTCAATCTTAAAAGGATCGAACGGATCGGGAACATCGCCGACCTGGGGGGTCACTGGATACGGGGCAATGTCAGCGCGATAGGCGGGGGCCCAGCGCAGAAAATGGATCGGCACTCCCCAGGCATCAAGAATCTCATTCATGCCGTCGTTGTCCACATCGCCAATTTCCGTCGATGAGAAGTAATCGAGTGCGCTTTTGTCCCCATCACGCATCGCCGCCAGGATCAAATAGAGGCACTCCGCACTTTGGTTTTCTACGGACCAAATCGCGGTTGCGCGACGGCGATAGGACTGCGTCAAAGCGGGGGGAGCACGCAAATAGGCGTGTTCACCCAGCAATGTTGTTCCCGTGTTATTATCGTAGGGCAGGATATCGCTTTGGCTGTCGGGCATCTCCATGCGCATGAGTTCGCGCATCGCGTTGAGACGAAAGAGGGCGATTCGACGTGGATTCAAGTTTAGGCTGGGATTAATACGAATCGGCACTTGCCGCGTGCGATAGCTTTCGTACTTCTCGCCGATGAGCTGGTCGATCTTGGCGATGACGGCTCGGGTGCGGTGGGCGCGGGCCTGCTGGGCGGCGGTGGCGAAGATGGGAACCGCCATGGCCGCCAGGATGGCGATGATCATGATGACGATGGTCATCTCGACCAGCGTGAAGGCGGGGCGGCGCTGGGCAACCCCGTTGGGGTATCGATCGAACACGACCCCGCGCGAAGGGGTGCGCGACGGTTTCCTTCGCTGGCGCGTCAGGCTGGTGTAGTTGTAAGTGAACATGAAGTATTTCTCCCGGCTGTGATGGCCAGAGCCTGACGTATTTAAGGAGCCCGGTGGTCAATCAGCCGGCGGCCTTCGGTGAAGTCGGCCATGTTGTCGCTGTCTTCCTCGTTGGTGAAGTTCATCGCGGGGAACGTCTTGGTGAGGGTCCAGTCGAACCCAGCGAAATTGTTGAGCGGGTAGGCTGTCGCGAGCAGGCCAAAATCGCCGTCCTGGCCGGACGAAAGAATCTGGAACGTATTGGGGTTCACGAACTTGGGTTGCCCCTTGAAAATGGCCACGGAATCCGCAAACGGCTGCGCCACGCCCCGAGCCGCATAAGCCGGATTCTGCGAGAAGCCGTAGGTCCGGGAATCAAAATACATGTAGGTGGTTTCCTTGCTGTACAGCGATTGGTAACCCGGGATACCGTCGCCATCGCTATCGACCAGGCGGCGGGCGTCAAAATCATAGTGGGAGAAACGGGTGTAGGTGCCGGGAAAGTCGTTGTACGCGAGCTGTGTGATGGTGTTTCCGCCGGCGTAATAAATGTTATTGTTCATGTTGTTGAATGCGAAGTTTTTGAAAGGCTCCCGCGGGTCGTTGGCGATCATATAGAGCCAAAAGACCAGGGCCTCATCCTGTTCCAGAAGAGGAGCGATGTACCGATAGAACTTGACCTTGTCGGTCATCTTGGGATAGCACCGGAGCAGGTGGCGTTCGCAGGTGGAGGCATACGCATAGTTGGAGGGACCAGGGATCGAGTTATCCCACCATTTTCCCGCTTGCTGAGCGACGGTCAGATTCGGATCCCAATCCATGCTGGGGGGATAGTCCCCGTGCTCTTTCTTGTATTCTTCCATGGCCGTCTTGAGCTGGCTGAGCTCCAGGCCAATTGCCGCGTTGCGGGCCTGGGAGATGGCCCGCATGGCGACGGGGATGAGAATCGCCATGAGGATGACGATGATCGCCACCACGACCAGGATTTCCACCAGCGTGAAACCGCGCGAGCGGCGGGATGACGTGGAATGGGACATGCGAGGGACTCCTGCAAAGACGCTAGGGTAGGATGGCCTTCCCAGGCCGTCCGTGTATGTTCTGGACGGGCTGGGAAGCCCATCCTACGTTTTGAATTGTTGATAAGCCCTCACCCCGGCCCTCTCCCA